>Ga0075152_10001803_pt1 | contig 15437 bp, 28 predicted proteins | sample JI61114C2DNA_FD_70964 | JGI IMG/M metagenome (GOLD analysis project Ga0075152, IMG submission 70964) | Wastewater effluent complex algal communities from Wisconsin, to seasonally profile nutrient transformation and Carbon sequestration -... | ecosystem: Engineered > WWTP > Effluent > Algae...
ATGAGGAGAGCCCAAAAGAATACGTATGTCTCGTTGTTGAGATTACAGGCGAAGTAGGCTACAGCAAGGAATAGAAGCGGAGCTAGAATTTCCACTGGGAAGGTTGCTGTTGACTTGCCCCAGAAGTATGCCGAAGTGGTGTAGGTGTTGTTCATCCGCTATCGCACAAAGATGGAACGTTAACTGTTGAATGAAGCAATGTTAGCGAACACGCCACCAAACACGTTGACAGTAGTGAAGAAGAAGATGCAGCCTGTTGTGTTCTGTATGTACGAGAAGCTGTCATTGGCAGCCTTGTAGTAGAGAATGATGCAGATGAGACCCTGGAAGATCTGTTGTACGAGTCTCAGTCGAACATCGAGTGGATTTCTCAGTTCATTCTTGACTGCTCGCACAAAAATGTGACCAAATTGCCCGCAGAACGGAAGGTACCCTTGAGAATCACTCTGTCCAAGAGGATTGGCGATCACTGGTGCGAATGAAAGATTTTGTTCTTTGTACTTGGTAATGAAAAAGTTCACTCGTTCCTCGAATTCCTTCAGAACTTGTTCGTCGGTGTATTACTTGTTCTCTTCGATGTACTTCAGTGCAATACCCTCCTTGTTCATGATTTTCATGTAGAAGTCGGTGGGGTTGCTGTTCAACGCAATAGGGAAGCCTAGTTGCTTGAAGTAATGTGGTGAGGTTTTGCTACTTCCCTGGTAGACGATGTTGCCCTGCACCATAATCACCAATCGGTCGAACTCAGCGAAGATCTATGAGCTTGGCTGATGAATCGTCGACACGATGGTTCTACCAGCCTTGGCCATTTTATTCAGGAAACTGATCACATTGAGTGCTGTGGTCGAGTCCAATCCGGTTGTTGGCTCATCCAAGAAGATAATGGAAGGATTAATGAGTAGTTCAACCCCGATTGAGGTTCGCTTTTTCTCTCCTCCAGAGACTCCCCGAATCAAAGCATTGCCGACATATGTATCAGCACACTTCGTAAGACCCAGAACAGAGATGATTTCCTCCACCCGCTGGTGACGTTCCTATGGTGTAAGTTGAACAAGCCTCATGTTTGCAATGAATTGGAAACATTCTCGTGGAGTAAAAGTAGGGAAGAGGAGGTCTTCCTGCATAACATAGCCGATCTTATCGCCATGAACGTTGATGTCGTAGACCTGTTGTTGGTTGACAAACAGTTTGCCGGACAACTTCAGATTATTTGCCAACAATCTCGCTGATAGTAGGTTGAGGAGTGTTGTTTTGCCACAACCGCTCGGACCAACAATGGCTGTAAACGTGTTGGGTGAGAACATTCCCGAACAGTCGTTGAGGATGCATTTCTCCACATCCATCTTCTTGAATTTGTTAGGCTCCACTTCAACCTCCTCTTCTACAGTTGCCATGACCGTGAGGTTCTCGAACTTGAGTTCAAAGAGCTCGATGGGACTGATTGTGACGTTGCTGTCACTGAGTTATTGTGAATTCATCTCCCGATTTTACTGATGACCAAACTTAATTTATATCGGTCAGAAAATTATTAGAGGTTTGCTTTTGTTGCGGAGTGGTAACCGCCCAACAGGTAATATCAAGCCTTCGACCGCCTCACTTAATTGAGGAACATTTGGCTGGGAACTGGACAGGGCTTGGCTAGTGTCTCGCAGAACTGTTTGCTGGTACCATTGAAGTTGTGACTGAAATAGTGAAAGTGGGTACATCCATGGGGTCTAATGGGAAACTGGCCGAGCAGGTTTCTCGCCTTCCTCAATGTATTGCGGGAATCGCTGGAAGGTCTTGTTATATCCTTTTTTGGAAGGATTGGTGCCTCGCCACGGACCAAAATGTGTTGTAGATGACTTTTCAAGCTTCTTGGGTTGGTAAGGGTCGTTGATCTCCTTCATAGCTATTTCGTAATCTGGAGTGAATACTCCTTTTGTTGTTGATGTTCCAACGAAAGGTAGAGGGATTCCTGCGCGATGCTCTGCTTTTTCTTTCTGCGATAACAACGGGCGTACTGTTTCGAGCTCACGTGGGAAGTCGTATGGTGTTCCCTGATATGGTGCCTCACTGAACAAGTGTCCATGGTTGGACGAGCCGTATCCCTTCTTCATCGGGTTCGTTGAGAAGTTGCGCAGACCAGTTTTTACCTTCCCGTTTTGGTCGCGTGTATCGTATACCTTGTCGTTGAATTCTTTCATATGCTCGAACTCAGAATGTTTGCTGCATTGATCCAATCTGATGATACATTGTCTTGCGGTTCTGCGTTGGGATAAAGGACTTGCCGTGTGGAATTAGATCGTTCTTCTCTTTTTCATAGAGCTGCTTGGCTCTAAATGTGTCTTTGTAGGGATCGCCTAGATTCGTGGAACCAAGTCTAGAAAATAGTTCCGGTTGGACGTTATCTAGTAAGTGAGGATTAACCCCAACATTCTTCGGAACTTCATCGGCTGCGATAGTCAACGGTTTTACGTTTCTTGTCATGATATTGATCACCTATGGCGAGACCCGGCGGTTGGGTGAACAGTCCGTGCCGTTCACGCTGCGCAACGTTCTCCTGTTGATGCACGAACCCACTGGGATCGAGCTTCTTGAGGTGGTCCAACGTGGAAACTGCGAACTTCTGCTTTAGACTTTGACCTTGGCTCTGCTGCGTATTCTTTGCTGCTTCGTTCGCCAAACCGTCCTTCGATTGGTAGTGCTGACCGTAGGCTTGGTTGTTCGTCTTCCACTGTTCAGCGTTGTTGCTGGAAGCTCCGGCGTTCTTCATATGTGAAACTTACTAGATAAAAATTATGTGTTGGGCTAGAAGCTCTCCTATAGAAAATCATTGCTCAAACTGACTAAGATAGCGATGTCAGATTTGCGGGGCTAACATTGGCGAGCTGGGATGATTTTGGTTGGTGGTTATTATGCTGCCGTCTACCCACTCTCCGCGGATACTGCGACCGTTCCTCATGGTTAGCTAACCCTGCCCATGCTTTTTCCCGTTCAACCAATTACCTCGAAATACCCTACCATTGCACCAGAAAAATGTCCCCTTCCCTTCCTTTTTACTACGGACATACTATCCCTCATATTTGTTGCCGTCGGGCCAAGTAAAGACCCCGAAGCCATGCATCAACCCTGCTTACCAACTTCCACGATAGCTACGATGATCTTCCCAGGTGAACGTTCCCTGACCCCAGAACATTCCTCCTTTGAACTCACCTTCATAAGATGCACCAGATGAAGAAACATATTTACCAACACCCTCCTTCTTCCCATTGCGAAATTAACCCTCATAGTGAGAGCCAAACCGAAAGGTCTATGCGCCCTTTCCATGCGGTTTATCGGCAAGCCATTCTCCCTCGTACAGGTACTCTTACTTTTAGTCACGGTAAATGCCCAATCCATGTGCAAGGTTGTCATGGATGCCACCCTCGTAGTAAGAAGCGTTGGGGTAGGTATAGCGTCCCTATCCATCAGCAACGCTATTAACAAAGCTGCCGTTGTAAACTGATCCATCATGCAGTAATAAAGTTCCGATTCCATGCAACATGGTGCCTCGCCATTCTCCCATATACCAGCATCCAACCTCCTCGAGCTTGACTAAAGGTCTTTGCTCACCTCTTTCGACAAGCTGCAGGTTTTTGAATCGATGGGGTACAACATTACGTAACTTGTCAACCACCTGTGGGTCTGTGTTAGGGTCGAACTTCATCAAAGAGGGTTGGGTGAGTGCCTTCAGCTGGGAGTGCCCATTAAAGTATGAACGGTTTTCCAGAAGTTAGTTTTGGGCGCAACAAGCCTGACCCATAATGATTATAAGTTGCTGGATTTCGGGTTGTGCAATGGGAGACAGTTAACCTTCCCAGCGATAAATACCAAATGTAATTATTCGAGGATGGCTAATCGGAGATTGTTCGGTATGGACAGGAAGGCTGCACTACTAGTCCTCTCTATCGCAACCACCGCAAGATGAGCAACAGGCTAGTCGATGGCATGATGAGAAAGTCGTTACAACAAGGCTAAGCACTGAACATATTCCTTGGGGATATCACCCGCATCATGAATAAACGCTGCCGCAATAAAACTGAAAGATCTAGAAAGTAAGAACAGCGCAACGACTCACCTCCACCAACGGTAAAGCGAGAAAGCATTCGAAAGGAGTTGGAAAGGGAGTACGTGACAACTCAACCTTAATAACCAGCCACAAAACCAAACTAAAGCATTCGCATTGAAACATAACTGTGTGATCTCATCGATCGTGCATCAACTTTGGAAATAGTTCGTCCCTACAATCACAAGTCTCGTGGTTACGAACCAGCACACTCGAACTTTCGGAGGAAAATTCCAGCGAAACTTTAACACATCCCTGACAAGCTACCCCTGAGGAGAAGCGAACTTACTGTCAATAACTTCTTTCAGAAGCCACAGGAATATCACAGAAGGTTGCTGCCACAACCTCAAGTTGAACTTCGTAGATATGGATGCCACCACAAGTAAAGCATCAGAAACCACAAACTCATATATACAAGGAAAGCACTGATCTACCCTCTATGGCCAAAATCGGAAAGAAAGTAGGGAAAACGAAGCCCCTCCCCATAGGTTGTTGTAATCAAGGGTGTGTTCCACGGTTATCGTAGCCCACATGTCAACCTCAACGACCCACAGTAGTACGATAAGGCATCATACCGAGTACTTCCGAGTGTCAACACTTCTCGGAGGCTTATCAACAATTCACATCACCCCCAATCTACCCGCCCCACGAACAACTCCAAACGGATCTTGCTAACGAAGGAGCAAAGGAGCTCCAAACCTTTATCAACGGACCCCACAACAAACAACTACAACGGCAGCTCGAGCACAAGACGCTTGGAGTAGCAAAAAAAACTTTCACCATCTCGCTCTCGCAAGATGATCGCTTTCGCTCGCGACAAGGACTTTTCGGATGTTCAGCTGACCACCCCAAGCATCTTTCGCCGGGATTTTCTCTGAACTGTAGTTTTCTAGTTTCGTTAAGTTTGAAGTTCCGTCGAGAATTTGTTGCAGCAGTAGCCAATCACAGCAGGAGGTCTGATAACCGACCTAGATGACTGTCCAGTGAGAGTGTTTGATTGCGGTAGCACACCAACAAACATCTCTTTTCATCGTCGTTGAGTCCAGCTGTCTCCCGGTAACACTGGTTGATGCAGGAACGATACACACTTTTCAGGTAGCCGTTGAGGCCCTGCCTGTAATTCTCCTTGATCAGCTCGGTGTGGATCTGCTGGTTGATTTCCTGCGCCAGGCTGTTCATTTCGCAAGTTATTAATTATAAGTGCGGTTGTCGAATAGATCGAACAAGAGAGTGGGAGGTCATTTGATGCCAAGCAGCTTCTTCTTTACCGGTGAGTTACGGCTTCGCAGGAGATGCTAGAAGTCAGCTCGACTACTGGTGAGCTGCTGGAAGGTCTGTTGGGAGACTTGCGTATCGATTAAGCTCAAAGTCATTTGATCCAGCTCTTCGGAAAAGATTGCTTTGAACTTGTTTTGGAACTCGCAGAACTGCTCATCCATTTTCTAGCGAAGCTCTATGTGCTCGCTTTCGGGGATTGTGCGTTGGCTGGAGAATAGGTTCTATTTGACGTAATCACCCACTTTCTTGGTGGACCGCAGGTATCGGATATTCTTAAGGCGGATGTTGCCATGCTTATCACGCAGGTACTCAGCAAGAAAGCTTTACAGGCGGCAGTCACAACCGTACTCGATATGGATGGCGAGTTTGCAGGTTATGTAGAATAAGTATTCTTGTGGCATCTGCAATTGTTGGATGAAGCGTTGCTACATCTCCTGGAGAGTTTGGTTTCGGCCTCCCCATACGCTGTAGAACTGCTCAGCAGTTCGGTAATGAGGATGGTTCAGACTTTTCTCCCGAAAGTAGTAGACTCGGTCAGTACGCTCCTGTTCCTATTCGCCAGCTATTGTTGGAAAGAGTTGGATATAGTCTGCATCAGCGATGCTCAACCCACCTATTAGTCTCCTCCCTTCTAGCAGCTGCTCAAACTCAAGCTGGTTGATCACCTATGGGATTTATCTCTCCCGCCACTGCACCATGCATATTTTTCGGTGGCTGGGATGGATAGCTTTGAGTTGCTTCTCGAACCCTTTGAGCAGCTTTTCGCTGTTGTGATCGAGCAAGATGAAGATAAAGGAAGGGTGCTCCCTCTTGTATTGCTACTTGAGGTATTCGATATCGTTGGCGAGTTTCCGTGCCAGCAGAAACGATTTGAGTTGGTGTAAGGTCACTTCGTTGTCTACTCGCAGCTTTTCGTCGTAGTACAGTAGGGTTTGTGGACGACCATTAGCGAATGTCACAGTATCCAGAACAGGGAAGTTCGGGAGGCTGAATGGTTCGCTTTTGAGGAAGTCAATGAACCTGATCAATCCACATTGCCCCTTGTCGTGCGAACTGCTAAGAGAATACATACGCTGCATCTCCACAAGATTGGCATTCAGCTTGATATCTGGTTGCATTTTCTCCATGGAACGAGCACAGCACTCACACCGGCACCCCGAGGGCGGGCATTTCGGCTGAATGGTACGTCTCTTTTCCAACTCGAAGAGAAAGTGAACAAACTCGTGTTCCTTCATCCAATAAAATAAACATCCGGTGCTCGAAGTAGATGAGATCACTCAGATGGCTTGGCTGTCTCTCGCGAGCAGATTCTTGCGGTCTTGACCGAATCTGCTCTCCTTATAGACTGGTTGTTGGGGAACCGAGTTTTTCTTAATGCTCGGGCTATCGATTGAGGAGTTTTCGAAATCATCGGCGGTTGTCTTTCCGGTCATCACGCTCTCCTTCATTTTGAATTTCAAACAGCTATCCTCTTTCAGCGGCTCAGCAATTCTTCGGAAGGGGTTGCTGCTGGTCATCAGCGGACTATCACAAGCGCCTTTACCAGCAAGGATTGACGTCTTGTTATGGGACTACTTGTTGTTCTGAGGTTGCAGCACTGGCAAAAGGGATGGTGGCAACACTGAAAACGGCTGCACCTGCACTTGTCCAAGGAAGGGATGAAGTAGAGCATCCTTCGCTGTGATTCGTTGCTTGGGATCTATCGCCAGCATTTTCTTGAGTAGGTCCATTGCTGCATTAGTTGATGGGTATACTCATTGGTGGGAGCTTGCTGTACTCTTCGGCTTCAAAATTGAAGTTACATGCGCGGTTCTGCGAAAGCACTTAGTTGTAAGTCTTGCCGGGGAAGGGCGACTTGCCCAATAGAAGTACGTGGAAGATCACTCCTAGGCTAAAAACGTCGCAGATTGGATCACACTTAGCCTTCAGATCCTTAAGGTTGACGATTTATGGTGCCACATAGCCCGGCGTTCCGCACCGAACGAACAGATATTCGGGTTAGTCGGCCCAAGTCGACAACCCAAAATCAGCAATAACACAGTCGTAGTCATTATCCTTCCTCAGCAAAATGTTCTCTGGTTTCAGATCACGATGCATGACCCTCTTAGCATGCATATGCTCCAACCCCATGAGCAATCCTCTCACACTACTTAGAATTTGTTCAGGTGTAAACTGATGCTTCGCCTTAATCTTATCGTACAGTTGGCCTCCTTCTAGCAGTTCCACACTCACATAAATCGAGTTCTGACTCTAGTAGACCTCGAAGAGCCTCATGAGGTTCTTGTGATTGAACCTTCGCATCAGCTGTATTTCATTCACCAGGGATTCCTTCCCCTTGTCTTAGCCGTAAGTGGCTTCTTTGGAAAACGCTTTGATTGCAAATTTCTTCTCGTCTTCAAGGCGGATGGCAAGGTAAACGCTCGCAAAGTTCCCCTTCCCAATCTTCTTGATTGGCTTGAACAGTTAGTGGAATCCCCGTTGGTTCAACCGCGCAGCCAAGACTTCCCTCCATTTACGCACCACATCTGGGTTAGAGTTGAACAGAAAACACACTTCATCGCCTCTCTCGAACTTGATTCCTTTCACTCGTGGACGCTTGTCCTCGGTTGACTAGCCCCTCACTGCCTAAAAGATAAGATCGAAGTCGAAGTTAATGCGACCCCAGGGCTCAACCTTCCCAGCATTCTATTTCAAAGCACACTTTACAGTATGGATGAGCACGAACTTATCGAAGAGCTTGACGAGTTTGGCCGTGGACTGATCATCTTCAGTGGTGAGGAAGTAGCCCTGATCAAGGCATTCTTCGGTGAGCTTGAAGCTCTTGGAGATGATTTCCACCAATTTCTTCTTTTCCATTTGCAATTATACGTTCCTTCTAATATAAGTCGCCATGTTAAGGGGCGAAAGGAATTGCTCCGCGGGTGCCCATGGAGAAGTATATGCACAATCGTCAGCTTGTTGATTCGTCGATTAGTTCACTCGTTGCAGTGGTCTGTAGTGCTTCCTTGCCCTACCGAATCAGTATTGTGCTCGATTAGGAGGTCTCGACTAAGAAGTGTGACTACTCCATTCTGCACTTTGTGGCGGTCGATGGTAATACTTTGTCGTTGAAGGTCTGTAATTATTCGACAGGCTTGTTCGCGGGTTCGTAGTTGTGTGTCAGCTGACAGTAGATTACACTGTCTTATTTCAGCTCGGAAAAGGTCCCTCCGGCCTTGATGAATTGGCTTTGATACTTGGCAATGGAGTCGCTGAGGTTGCAGCGGTCGCACATGCACAACCCAAGGCAATAAGGACATACAAACGGTTCCTTCCGTTGGCTATTTTCGAGACAGGCCTCACAGTATACCCTTCCGCAAACCTCCTGGGACCCTTCGTTACGGTACTGCAGGAAAGGATAATAGTACTTGTCTTTCATGCCGTCAAAGTCCGACTTATACATCACAAAGAGGTGCCGGTAAGGGTTTGATAGCGCTCCGAGTGCTGAGTTATGGCCGACCTAGCCGCGATATGAGCATTTTTTGGTGACATTGGGCAGTTTGTATTGGCGGCAGCTGTGGCACCAAGCCATATCCTCGGACACGTCGCTTAAAGGGTATGTGAGTCGACTAACTGTCTCTTCCGGCAGTAAGCTTTTTATAGCTGCCCAGCCTAAGGTTCGCTACGACTGTCTCAAGCAGGGATCAAAGTGTGCTGTGGCTATTTCCCAGTTTTCTCGTTCAATCCGGATGATAGAAAGTGCAAACAGCTGTGATTACTTCTCCCGCAGGAGTCCTCTCACGAACCTACGAACAATTTTATCTGAAGTAGACGGTTGCTCTTCGTCAGTGAGCCTCTCTGAAACGCGCATTAACTGTTGGTTAAGTCGCTTCTTCAACAAGTGATGCCTGCGTTTCATTCCGTGAAGCACTTTGGCTACCGAATTGGACTGACGACTCAATAGGCGTACTCTCATTCTTTGGCGTGTGCTTCCACACTAGTATTCCTCCGATAACGGTGCTATCCTTCTGCGAATTCGTTCATTAACGCGTTCCCTAAGCGTTCGTAGCCGTGGCTGCAGCATTGCAACTGGCAAGTAGTGCCTCTGCGAGATGAATTTCCAAAAGATGTGCCAGGACTGGGTATAGATGAGCGGTGGTAACAATCGTGACCAATCCGTAGCTGGAGGCACGTCGCCACCCATCACAAGCTCGCGGTGTTCTGATTTTCGTATAAATTCTAGTAGTGGACCCTGCATCACTTCTACGCTTAATTGTATAAGAAAGCTCGCTTATCGCTTTAGGGAGTCAATCACGTCCAACCATTCTGATGCTTAAAGCATTCGAAGCCGTAAGAATTACGTTTCTACAAATTGCAAATCGAGGTGATACCCTATTTGTCTCCAAGCTTGTTAGTTCTTCGAAGCTTCCAAGAATTCCTCTTTGCTTTGCAATTTTTGCTGTACTTGCTGGCTAGTATTAATAATGAATCCTTATTCAACATCGGGATGATGACTCTCAAGAACTCAAAATTTCCCTGGATAGCTTTAGCTAGCTGAAATCGAAGCTGAATGGAGCTCTTGGAGAATCCTTTATGATCGCTGACACTCGGATCCATGTCTAAAACAGTCCTTGGGGGTGGATAGATGAGTTGTTATTTACTCTGAGCGGCTGATTTTAATATGAGACATATGAGTTCGCTGTTTGTGAGGCCTCTTCGAACTTTTCTGATGTTTATATTGTTTTGGAGTTACAAGGCTGTTGTTCGGGACCATCACACCCTTCCTCAGCAGAAGGCTCAACAATATGTCGACCAGAGATTCAAATCGAGCTAGCCGAACCATAAACCCTTCTGCAAACAGCATTATATACAGCATCAGCAGAGAAGTGAGCTCACTGCCAGCTCTCCTCGACAATTTGGCGAACCCGTCGTTCATACTACTTGCGGTCTTTTACGAACAGCTCAGCGACTTCGTTGTTTGCTGGAGAGTTGGGGTTTGGATCTGACAGCAGAGCTCGAATTGCGGTGAGTACTGCCAACACATCGTACACTTGGCTCCATTTGTCCTTGAGAATGTCTAAGCAAATCTTCCCGTCGTGGTAGATGTTCGGGTGGTACATCTTCGAGGTGAATTCAACCTTCGGTGGTTGGTTGGGATAGCTCTCAGGGAAGGTTAGCGTAAGCTTGAAGATGCCTCCTTCCCACGGAGAGTCCAGTGGACCTTCTATGAACGCCTACCAAAACAGCAGGTTATCTTCACACGGGCTAGCATTGATTCCTTCAGGATCTTCGTTGACCAATCGTTTAAGGTCCTTCTGCAGGCGACGTTCAGCGGAACAGCTCATCTCGACTGTGTTCTATGTTTAATATTATAGAGATTCAGCGTATTTGAACTCGAAAGTATTTCGCTAGAGACATGTAACTTACAGGACCATCCACCAACTAATCCAATCGATTTCTTGAAGGAACTCACCTTGGCATGCCGACGAAATCTGATCGGGTTGCTCGGTGTCTACCGTATGTTGATGGTTTATGCTATCCTTTCCATCGACATTTATTGTGAGGAAAGTTCGAAGCTCCCGCTGACTAGCTTGGCCATCGATAACGTGGAGGTTATAATCTCAATCCAATTTACCAGCAGTCAATGGAACAAGACTTCGATAAGGACACTATGAAGTGTACATGGAAGCTCGGCCAGGCCGATCAGGTTAGTCCCCATATCCACGAGACTTTCGTGCCCGGCGGAAAGAAAATCTATGATGATGTCTTGGATGCCCTTGGTAACACCCCCATGGTCAGAGTCAACAGAGTGGGAGTCGACAACGGCAGTGAATGCGAGTTCCTGGCCAAGTGTGAGTTCATGAATATGGGAGGTTCAGTCAAGGTAACAACTTTGCTGATTTAGGACCGTATTGGCAGGAGAATGGTTGTTGATGCTGAAAAGAACGGCCGCCTCAAGAAAGGCGACGTTATCGTTGAGGCAACTTCTGGCAACACTGGCATCGGACTCTCCCTTGCCGCTGCTGTTAAGGGTTACTAAATGATCATTACTCTTCCTGAGAAGATGTCCAATGAGAAGGTTGATGTGCTTAGAGGTCTCGGAGCCAAGGTTATCCGTACACCCACAGAAGCTGCTTCGGAATCGGCAGAATCTAACATCGGTGTGGCCAAGCATATCCGAGATACTCAAGGAGCAATTTTGCTGGATCAGTACTCAAACCCTTCTAACCCACTAGGTAAGCAAACTTTTTATTGCCGTTGATGGCTTGCTTCAGCTGCCAGTACAGCTGAGTGGAGTCACCTTCGGAGAGTATTTGACTTCAGTCCGAAACGTAAAAATGCTTTCCCTGGAGTCAGCTACTCGTTCATTACTTGTCGTTGGCTCATATCTTAGCTCACTACGATGGTACTGCTGAGGAGATGCTTTACCAGTGCGATGGCAAGATCGATGCAGTTGTCGTTTCAGTTGGTACAGGTGGTTGCATCACCGGTATCGCTCGCAAGATCAAGGAGAAGTCTCCATCAACACTTGTTGTTGGTGTTGACCCTCACGGAAGTATCCTTGCCATTCCTCAAACACTCAATACCATCCAGGGAACGTACAAGGTTGAAGGTATCGGATACGACTTCATTCCCAAGGTACTCGCAAGGGAAAACATCGACCATTGGGTCAAGACCAGCGATGTTCCATCCTTCAAGGTGGCACGCGAGCTCATCCAGAAGGAAGGACTGCTGTGTGGTGGCAGTTCAGGTTCTACTATGTGGGGAGCCATTGAATTTGCTAAGAAGATGGGTTGGGGAAAGGATAAGCGAATTGTTGTGCTGTTGGCTGACAGTGTTCGCAACTACATCACCAAGTTCTTGTCGAAGGAGTGGTGTGTCGAGAATCGCATGCTTCCATACGATGAGCTCAAGGAGGCTGATCACCCTTTCAACGGCATTCCCATCTCCACCCTCAACCTTGAGAAGATTGAGGCCTACGATGACCTTACCGTTGCAGAGGCAAAGGCACTCTTCGAAAAGGGAAATCGGCTGATTCCATTTAAAAGTGGTGAAAACATCGTGACTGTTGTGACCCCAGCAAAGTTCCTGCAGCTGAGCATTCTGAAGAAGGTCGCACAAACTGACAGTGCAAAGAAGCTCCAAACTAAGGACTTTGTGATTGTTCCAAATACCCTGGACTGTGCTCAACTCGAAAGGTAATTAACTAGCTGACGCAGAATCGTCGAACGACATCAGGCAGTGCTTGTGGAGACCCGCGAGGACGACAAGCTGACCAACCTTCAAGTGGCAACTTTCAAGGATCTGCTCCAGTTGTATAAGTGAAGTGACTGATGCCTGAAGTGAACGCTTAGTATACACAGTTACCACCTATTTGCGAATGCGTTGATAGAAACACGCTAGGGAGGTTGGCGGAAGGATAGCGAGTGTCACATTTGTCCATGTACAATCAATTTGGTCAGTTCCACTGCTTTTTAATGCGTTCCAACTCCTCTTGGTTCTCCTTGTCTTCTTGCTCGGCATGCAGTGGGATTTGCCGGGTATCATCGCAAATCTTCAGAGTTCCGCCATACTCATCGGCGAGGTTGCTTGTGTTGACAAACTGTTTGAGTTCTACATAGAGCGTTATGTTACCCTCCACCTCCTTCAACAGGTGGATCTTATCTTCGGTCTTCTTGGAAATGAAGATTTTGACGACTGCCCACATCGCCCGGTAGAACCAGTTGGCACCCAGCACATAGAAAGCTTTCAAGGTTTCCGGATAGCAGTCGTTCAGAATTGGCATGAACTTCTTCATGCTCTGCGATGAGACATCATCGGATTCTGCCATGTTTCGCCTATCGAAGATAACTGCGAGTTTGTATGTTTCTGCCTTACTTAAAAAGTACGCGCTTCGGCTGCCAGTTTCACTCCTTGTTCGATCATGAACAGCAAGTACCTCAAATTTTCCTCGGCTGTTGCCAGCCCTTTAATGTGATAACGCATCCTGATCAGAAGAATTGGGCATCCCTAATTATCTCGTCCAACGAAGCGGTACTTGCCGGAGGTGTGGATTTTCTTAATCAAATCCTCATCCGCGCGGATAAGGTCTGGTCGGTAGCCTTCATACCACTTAACCCAGTTCCTCCACATCTCCAGACTCTTTTCCCGATTGAATTCCCTCGCCACAACAAACCTCGACAGTGCACGGAGGTCGGTGTACAAAGCCGTACGTTCCTTGGCTGCTGGGAACTCCTTATCGAAGATGGCACGCACTTCCTTTGCGATGGACTCGACGATGGCGAGCTAGCTGTTGGTGAGACCATACTGAAGCTTCTCCATAATTAATATTTAACTGGTGGGAGCGGGAGCACCCTTCGATAACACTTTTAGCTCAGCCTACAAGCTCTGTACTTGGTGCCCTCACTTATTACTTCCGATTACTGCGAATGTTGTTCGACGAGCAGACGGAACTGATAGAGGAGTCATCGAACATCGCTCTTGAAAACTGTCCCGACGAGATAATTGAGTCATCTCCTTGTAGTCGCTTCCAAAAGGTACATTAGTCACCAGAGTTAGTTCAACGAAAGAATTGGCTATTCGGCCCTACGAACGAGCCATCGAGGGTACGACCGTGAGACAGGAAGGGAGGTCAGTTGGAATACGATTCCACTATTCGGGCTCACTGCATGTATCTCTTGTGCTTAAGGCAGCCGAAAGAAAACTGCTCTTTCGAAGAATGAAGGTGTACCGAAGGTTGCGTCATAGCAACTTCATAGCAATTGTGCATTCATGGGTTGATAGGTGCAGGCTTGAGCTAGTATACATCTGTGACCTCATGACTGGCGGGAGTCTGAGTTGGTACCTCCGACCATTATACAGCCATCTCGCTAAGATTAAAGCACCAAAGGTAAAGGTTGTGAAGGGCTGGTGCCTGCAGTTGCTAGATGCCATACAGTACTACCACGAGGTAACAGACGAGGGTGCCTTTCTATACCTCAGAGGTTCGCAGATTATGGTGAACGCCAATACGAATGAACTGAAACTCAGCGAAGAGGGGTTTCTGTGTGATGCAATCAGCTACTGTAAGAATACTTACTTTGGTACTTCATGAAGAAAATGTAGGATGCCCTGAATGGATTCCTCCGGAGATGATGAGCTGGAACATTGGTGGGCACACCGATGTGTACTGCTTTGGCATGGTGATGATCGAAATGCTGACCAAGCGACGACCCTATAGTGGGTGTAGCAACCCTGCAGAAGTGTATAGGCTGGTCGGTGAGGGAATCCTACCGGAAGAGATCGAAGAAATCACTGATGCAGAGCTGAAGGGAATTGCTACACAGTGCCTCGGGCCTTATAGTCAACGTCCCACAGTTAAGTAACTGCTTAGCCTCTAGCTATGGAAGCATTGTATGCCACATCTGGAAATGCTGCACGCGTAGTCCGACAAGACGAGCAATAAGTGCAAGTCGTTGGACAATTCATTCGTCAGCGCGATGTCGTCGGGCAGTGAACGTCCATCAATGACGAATATCGAGCACACGATTTCTGTTGGCACAAGCCAGACAGTCACGGTGACATTTCAGGCGCCTCAATTGGGACTGAAGTGTTTCAAGCTTCGAGCAGATGGTGTTCCAAACTTTGGGTCGCTCTTCCAAGACGTTATCTTGCACGTTGAACACCTTTTGGGAAAGACCAATGATATCGACCAACCCCTCGGAGGGAAGCTCAAACCGCATCAAAGCGAGAAGATGGGGTAGTTGATAGGCAAGGCTGTCAGCTCTTACTAAAGGCTTGCTGGAGGGAAGTTTAGGGATAAGTAAAAGCTTATCAAACACATTGTGGATCATGTTATGAACCCCAAGAATGACCAATAACAGGAGAGCAAGGACAAGCCAGAAAATCACACTTGCAAGACACCAACTACCAGTGAAAATAGCAGCCCACACCCACCCTACCCTGAATTAAAGCCGACCAGGATGCCATGCTCAATCCTCGATAGCCAACTCTTGATGAGTGGGCATTCCTATCAGATCAAACGATCGGCTTTGGTCGATACCGGTCGAAACGACCTCCTAATGGAACGGTTGTTTCAGCCAAGAAGCAAGTA
>Ga0075152_10001807_pt1 | contig 15430 bp, 20 predicted proteins | sample JI61114C2DNA_FD_70964 | JGI IMG/M metagenome (GOLD analysis project Ga0075152, IMG submission 70964) | Wastewater effluent complex algal communities from Wisconsin, to seasonally profile nutrient transformation and Carbon sequestration -... | ecosystem: Engineered > WWTP > Effluent > Algae...
GCAGTGCACACACCGAGTGTTACTGGGATATGACAGATATTACAATGATGCAAAAATTACGTCCAATCAAGCAGCCGACAACTATACTCTCGATTTGTCGCTAACGATTACAGCCTACTAAGCTCATTTTTTTGTGTTTAACTAACATTCCAGCCGATAGTAATCTATAATATGAACTAGAACTATGGCTATTAAATCCAAAAATTGGTTGAAAAGACTTGTCCTGCCGATTGGCGTGTTAGTGCTATGGCTGGCTGCAGCAGCTATCGGCGGACCGTATTTTGGTAAGATCGATCAAGTGTCGAGCAATGATTTAGCGACCTTTTTGCCAACCAACGCTGAGTCAACAGTCGTCAAACAAAGGATCGAAGCTTTTGTTGATACGTCGTCGACCCCTGGCATCATAGTCTTTGAAGCCGACCAGCCACTAACCGACCAGCAAATCAGCAAGATAAATTTGATTCGTGATCAACTTTCTCATGATGAGTCAGTGGTTGAGCCACCAGCTCGACCAATTGTGTCAGAAGATAAAAGAGCAGCAATTATTGTTCTCGCGATCGACAGCAGTAGTGAATTTTCCGAATCAATTCCGAGATTGCAACAAGTTGTTAAAGACGGCCAACCATCAGTTGACTATGCCTTTACCGGACCGGCGATGTTTAGCCGCGACCTCAATAAAGCCTTTTCTGGCATCGACGGCACTTTGCTATTTGTCGCTCTTAGTGTAGTTTTTGTGATTTTGCTGATTGTTTATCGCTCGCCGATACTGCCAATAATTACGCTGATCGGAGCAATTATTGCGCTGTCTGCCGCGATTTTACTTGTTTGGCATCTGGCAAAACAAGACATCGTTCAATTGAATGGCCAAGTTCAAGGCATCTTGTTTATTTTGGTAATTGGTGCGGCTACAGATTATTCTTTGCTCTATATTGCTCGTTACCGCGAGGAGCTAATTCATTATCGTAGCGTACTTCAGGCGACAAAAGCTGCCTGGAAGGCATCGTTTGAACCGATTGTAGCGGCAGGAGGGACTGTCTCACTTGGTCTGCTTTGTTTGTTAGCATCGGACTTGGCATCCAACAAAGCTCTCGGGCCAGTCGGTGCGATCGGTGTTGGTTTTGCAGTCTTAGCAACGCTGACGTTTTTGCCAGCCGCCTTACTTTTATTTGGTCGGGCAGCTTTTTGGCCTAAACGGCCTCGTTATGGATCGGTTGCGCCTAGCGATTATCGAAAAACACATCCAGTTTGGGCACGAGTCGGTAACTTTGTTGGTAAACATCCACGCCGCATTTGGGTAGCGACAACAGCCATGCTGCTACTAGCTTGTCTAGCAATTCCGCAGCTCAAAGCTGATGGCGTGTCGCAGGAAAATCTGATTATCGGCAAATCCGAAGCTCGCGATGGCCAGACCATGCTCAATCGACACTTCGCTAGCGGTTCTGGTGCGCCGGCATATCTTGTGGTACCGATCCAAAAACAACAAGAAGTCGTCAAAGTCCTAGAGGCTGATCAAGGTGTCGACGCCGTCAGCGTGCTGGCTAGTGACGAGCGTGATACGCAGATTCCAACTGGTCGCAGTCAGCAAAAAATCTTAGAAGCAATTCGCCAAACAATCGATGATAAGCGTAACCAGCAAATTAATGATCTCGAACAAAACATTCGGACTCAACTGGCTGGTGCACCTGATGAGACGGTTCAAGCAGCTATCGATCAGGCAAAAACAGCCATCCCAAGTACCGATGATTTACTAGCGAGTGCCAATCCGTTTAGCGGTCTCAAGCCGAAACAAATTGATGGCAATGTCTTGATGGCGGCAACCTTAAAAAATACCGCTAGTTCACTAGAGGCACGACAAACTGTCAAGCGCTTACGTCAGTCAGTCGTGAGCGTCGATCCGTCGATAAAAATCGGTGGTGTCAGTGCAATTCAGCTCGACACCAATACGGCTTCAAATCATGACATCAAAGTAGTTATGCCATTAATCTTACTTTGTATAACAATTGTTCTGATGTTGCTGTTGCGAGCGGTTGTAGCACCAATCGTTTTGCTACTAACGACCGTTCTGTCATTCGGCGCCACTCTCGGCATCGGTGCTTTACTGTTTAATCATGTATGGCATTTTGCAGGCGCCGATCCATCAGTTGTTATTTTTGGCTTTGTCTTTTTGGTGGCGCTAGGCATTGACTACAATATCTTTTTGATGACGCGTGTTCGTGAAGAAACGATCAAATTAGGCGTAAGAAAGGGTACTTTAAAAGCCTTAGTTGTAACCGGCGGCGTTATTACAAGTGCTGGTATAGTCCTGGCAGCAACATTTGCATCACTCTACGTTATTCCGATTTTGTTCTTGGTGCAGATTGCTTTTATTGTCGCTTTCGGTGTTTTGCTCGATACACTGATTGTACGATCGTTATTGGTGCCAGCATTGACATTAGAAATTGCCAAAAAAATGTGGTGGCCGTCAAAATTATCTAAAAAAGGAGACTAGACGATGCAATTACTAATTTCACTACTTGTAGCTGGCGGTGTCATGGGACTGATGGATTTTATTTGGCTAGGTTTCTTGGCTAAAAAACTTTATTTCAATGAAATGGGTCAGATATTATTAAAAGAATTCAATATGGTGCCAGCCCTGATCTTTTATGTAATTTATGTTGTTGGAATTGTCATATTTGTCATCAATCCAGCACTCGATAAAAACTCGCTCAGTCACGCTGCAATCTACGGCGCCTTATTTGGCCTAGTGGCTTATGCGACATACGACCTGACCAGTCTGGCAGTTATCAAAGGCTTCTCAACAAAAATTGTTGTGATCGACATGCTTTGGGGAATGCTGATTACCTCGTCGGTCGCGACGATAACTTACCTAATTATCCAAAAATTAGGCCTATGAGCTTATTGACGATAATATTTATTGGGCTTGCTGCTGGTCTTGTTTTGCAGACGATTGGTTATTTGTGGTCGCGTCACAAAAATCGCGTTGATGTCGTTGATGTCTTTTGGGGACTAACTATTACTGTTATTGTTTTTGCTCTCCAAGTCGCACAGCCGACTCTAAATCCGACAGTTATTATTGCCGAAAGTCTTGTAGTTATTTGGGGGCTACGTTTATCGCATCATATTTATCGTCGTTTTATAAAATCAAGCTCTGTCGATAAACGCTATCTCGAGCTAATCAGTCGTTGGCCAAAAGGCCATCTTCAAATCCAGATCTTTACCAAAATATTTGGGCTGCAAGCTGCTTTAGCAACGATTGTGGCATTGCCAATTATCGCCATACACTACTATCAACCGACTTTGCAGCCGATTGTGATGCTAGGTACGGTCGTTTGGCTGATCGGTTTTATTTTCGAGTCGGTGGCCGATACGCAGCTGAAGAATTTCCTGATAAGTGGCAAACATGGTGAGCTAATGACGAGCGGTCTCTGGCGGTACTCGAGACATCCAAATTATTTTGGCGAAATCGTCATGTGGTGGGGAATTATGCTAATTAGTTTTGCGACACCTGGTTGGTGGCTTGGTATCATTGGGGCTAGTCTTATAACTTACTTGATTTGCTTTGTATCGGGAATTCCGCTAGCCGAAAAAAGCACTAGTCAAAAAGCTGGTTGGCTAGAGTACAAGCGACAAACAAGCATCTTGATACCATTGCCAAAAAGATCGGATCGATTATGAACCTTCGATCAAACGCACTAGCCGGTCTTCGGCGTGTTTTGAAGATGGTGCTTTGCGGCGAAATGGCGCATTGCCAGTCTTGTTTTGTGACTTTGCGGTTTGCTCGCTAGATTTGGCAGGATAATCTTGGCGATTGTTGCGCTTTGGATAATCGCGACGTTCCTGTCGATCACTCGAACTTGATTTGCTAGATTCAGCAATAAAAGTCAGCGCATTACCAGACTTACCGGCCCTACCAGTTCGGCCGATGCGATGCACATAGTCTGCATAAACTTTTGGAGGATCAAAATTGATAACGTGGCTAACCTCAGGAATATCGAGGCCACGGGCAGCAACATCAGTTGCGACCATCACCATGGCACGGCCTGACTTGAAATCTTTGAGAGCTCGTTCACGCTGCGACTGAGATTTGTTGCCGTGAATTGCTACAGAAGTATGACCGTTCGCTAAGAGAGAATCCGACAAGCGCTGCACACCGTATTTTGTATCGCCAAAAACAATCACTTTCTCAAACTCAGGTTTGGCTAGCAATTCATTTAAAACCTCTATTTTGTGCTGTTTGTCGCGAACCCGTATGACATCTTGCTCGATGTGATCATTGGTCTGATTTTTAGCAATCTGAATTGTGACGGGATCAACCATAAACTGCTCAACGATCGACTGGACGTCTGGCGTCATCGTGGCGCTAAAACAAAATGTTTGATGCTTGTTTGGCAACTCGGCTTCAATCGTACGGATGTCATTGACAAAGCCCATGTCGCACATGCGATCGGCTTCATCGAGCACAAAGCTGCTAACTGCGCCGAGCCGCAACACATTTCGATCGATCAAATCCTTGACCCGACCAGGCGTACCGATAATGACATGCGGTCCGCGCTTGATCTGCTGGATTTGCCGCTGAATATTAGCGCCGCCAACTACTAGGCATGAATAAAGTCTTTGTCCAGCCGCAAAACGACGAAATTCACTGTCGATTTGACTAGCTAGTTCGCGAGTTGGTGCCAAGATCAAAGTGCTAGCAATCTCAGGCTTAGCCAAGGTTTTCTCAATAATTGGCAGCAAAAAGGCAGCTGTCTTACCGGTGCCAGTGTTGGCAAGACCAATGATGTCTTTGCCCTCGAGCGCTGGTGCAATTGTTTGGTCTTGAATTGGTGAAGGTGACTGGTAGCCGATGTGATCGAGCGTCTGAACGATTTTAGGGTTCAAACCAAAATCATGAAATGTATGAGTTGGCTGATAAGGCGTTTCAGCCTCGAGAGCAACTGCCTTGTTGATAAATTTGCTCGGGTGGATATCTTTACCACCATACTTTTTTGACGAAGTACGCCGATTAAATGGCCGATTATTATTGCTACGTGTTTGATAATTTGGTCGCATTGACCGGTAGGGTTTATTCATGATGCCTTTCTTGCTATCAATTAAATAAATGATGAAAGACAAGAAATTATGGGCATAATACAAGTATTCATCCTGTAGAACAGGTCTACTGTCTTAATTGTAGCACAAACAAGCATAAAAATCAATCGATTGCTAATTTTTGATTGGTCGGGTTAGCAAAATAGTCTATAATATGTATCAAAGCAAAAAATGTGCCGTGTATTTTGATGGAATATGCTTGTGCTGAATATCCAAATGAGCCGATCCGTAAACGTGATTGGCTGCAAGATGTCTACACTTGGGCGCAAACCGATAATGTGGCTGCATTATTATATTTCAATAATCAAAATGGCAATGGTATGAATAGCAGTCACTTGATCACATCAGACAATTTATCGCGCGATGAATTTATTTATCAGAATACGGACTCAAAATCATGATAGCTTTTAAAACACATGCTCAAGCCACAAATGCTACAACTGCTCAGGCTGCAACTTTAGCTATACCGGTGAACGCTAGTGCCAATGACCTAGCATCTTGGTACTAACTGATGGTGATATCGGACTGACACATACTTTAGGCGCGAGTGGTTGGACGGAGCATATCAATGCCGATGGTGGCGCTCAAATCCACTAGCCGTTGCAATTGGATTGCTGCCATCGGTTTTTGCCTCAGTCCAATTGACACCACCGTCTGTCGAGTGCCATACGACCGCAATACTTTTATTCGGGTCATTGATCTCATTTCGGCTGCCGATGAGCCAGAGATCATTTGGCCCAAGACTTGCTATATCAAAGACGTGAACAGCACTCGGCACTACTTTTATGCAGCTGCCAAGAACCAGTAGCATTTGTCATGTAGCCACCAAGTCCATTGGTTGACGGATCGGTGGTTGGTGCGTAGATAGAGCCGTTGATGATGCGGAAATTATCAAGCGCCTCAGATCCGGCATAGGTGATTGTTCCCCAGCTATTTGTTTGAATATTGTATGGCACAATGCCGACTCGTCCGGCTGCTACGCCTAGAGAGTCTAAGTTTCGTGTCCAGTCGCCATAGCCCGCGATAAGATCACCAGAACTTGTCACGGCCTTGTCTTCGATAGTGCGACCGGCTGGCACAAAAACACCTTTTTGCAGATAACCTGATTGACTGGCATAAGGATGGCTCGTCAAAAACTCAAACTCTAAACCGCCGCTAGACATGCCAAAAAGACAACGATCAACAATTTATAAGAAAATGTTTTTAGATCACTCATATATTTTTATTTTCCACTTCGCTCATTGCTATACTGGCTTAATTTATGATTTAGCACAAGCATTAACTCAAGAACGGCTTTGCTTTTAGAGAAGCTAAATATTATGTAAAATAGATCGTATGAATTTATTGAAGCGATGGAATATAACTATCATAGCTATTGTTGCTACTTTGGCGGTGATCTTTTTGAAATATGTTTTGCATGATATTTTACATTTTGAACCAATCGAACAAAGTTCGCTGCACAATGCCTTGATATCGAGTGCAATTTTTGTGATGAGTTTTTTGCTATCGACGACCATGAACGACTACAAAGAAAGTGAACGGATACCTGCGCAATTTGCTTCGACGATTGACGATATGTATCATGATGCAAAACAGCTTCACCATACTTATCCAAAATTTGATATCGATCAATTTCGCGCAGGTCTACTCGATATTCTGAAGCAGTTTCGAGCTGGTACTAGGCAGCAGCGTCAGGCTGTTCGCCGTGAAATTACTGATCTGCATGAATCATTTCTAGACATGGAGCGTGCAGGTGTGCCGCCAAATTTTATTACAAAGCTAAAGCAGCAAACTTCATCACTATCGGCTAGTCTTTTTAGGATTAATTACATCCAGAAAATCCATTTTTTGCCATCCGCCTCATTGCTTAGTTGGTTGATCTTGTTGATAGTTGTTACCACTTTACTGCTCACAAATCTCAGCACTGCTTACGCAGAGATTGCCATCACGGGCAGCATCACATTTATTATGGTCTATATCGTGCGCTTGATTCATGTAGCGCGTCAACCATTTGGTGAAAAAGGTTCGAGTCTCGACGATGTCAGTTTGTTCTTGATTCGAGAAGTTCGCGATTTTCTGCGGTCTGAAATAAAAAACAAAAAATAACTGTAATTTTCTAACCAGAGTCAGCCTATTTGTTTTTTTGTCTTTTGCCTAGAATTTCGCGAACTGATGGACTAAGGTCTTTGTCGGTTCGATGGATGCAGCCAATCCAGCAGCACGGTCGGCGTTCGCCCGCTTGCATTTTGGAAAGACCGACCGTCATTCGCTTGGTGCGAGTTTCTGCGCGAGCACCCGATATCACCCAACAAATCCATTCATTGCGTGCTAGAGGCGTGATATCTTGCCAGAGCGCTGTCACAGAAGGATCAGACAAAAGTACTTGTTCGAAGTCTTTTGGTAGATCATGGACGGTGCCGCCGAGGAGTTTTGACATATTATGATTATAACATTTAGAGATGCCGACGGTGCTATACTAAATATATGCAAAAAACAGCCACAAAAGTCTTTATCGCAGCCTCAATCGCTTTCGGCATCGTCGGAATATTGTTTGTACTTAGCTTGCCGCTAAAAGACGATAATAATATGTCTGATCTGAGTCACATATTACAAAAACTGCTGTTTATCTGCGTATTTATTATCTTGCCATCGTTTGCACTGAGTGTTGCTGGTAAATACTTAAAAAAGTAGGGAGAAAATATGCAAAAAATAACTCCGAACCTCTGGTTCAATGATAATGCCCGTCAAGCAGTCGAATTTTATACCTCAGTATTTCCATTGAGCAAAATTACGGGCGGTGATAAATATCCTAGCTCGCCTGAAGAAGGTTTGGCGGATTTTCAGAAAGATTTTGCTGGCAAAGATTTGACGGTTAGTTTTAATTTGTCAGGTCTTGATTTTGTAGCCATCAATGCCGGGCCAGAGTTTAAGCCGAGTGTTGCCAATTCGTTTTTGGTAAACTTTGATCCAAGCGTTGACGAGAAAGCGGCAACGACTATCAAGCAAGTTTGGGATCGATTGATTGACGGCGGGCAGGCCTTGATCGAGATTGGCGAGCATCCGTTTAGCAAATGTTATGGCTGGGTGAAAGACAAGTACGGCTTTAGTTGGCAGCTAATGTTGACTGATCCGGCTGGTGAGTCGAGACCATTTATGATTCCAGATTTGTTATTTGGTGCTGACGCTCAAAACAAAGCCGAGGAAGCGATGAATTACTATGCATCAGTTTTTGATGACTCGAAAGCTAACGTCATTGCCCGTTATCAGCAGGATGACGGTCCTGTCGTGGCAGGTGCAGTGATGTTCGGCGAGTTTCAGCTTGCTGGTCAGTGGTTTGCAGCTATGGATTCAGCAGTCGAGCAAACTGAGACTTTCACGGAGGCCGTTTCATATCAAATCAGCTGCAAAGATCAAGCCGAGATCGATTATTTTTGGGAAAAACTTAGTGCTGTGTCTGCAAGTGAACAATGCGGTTGGGCAAAAGACAAGTTTGGTCTGAGCTGGCAAATCGTCCCAGAAAACATGGCCGAGCTGATGCAAAAACCCGATGCCTTTAAGACTCTTATGTCTCAACATAAAATTATAATCTCGGAATATTAGTCGCTATGCCAAAGACGCTAAGTTTTGAGGCCAAAATAGAAAAAGTTGATAGCAAGGGCGGTTGGCATTATGTAATGGTGCCTAGCGATATCCGCAGTCAGCTTATCGATTGGGCTGGCAAAAATAGTAATCTGCCGATCGTCGCCAGACTCGGCAAATCGACTTGGATAAGCACCATCATGAGCATGGGTCAGCAACGTTGGTTTTTTGCGATCAAGGCTGAGATTCGGACTTCCGAAAATGTGACTGAAGGTGATAACGTCGTCGTGCAGATCGAACCAGATTTTGCTAGGCTAAAACCGGTCGAAAATTCGCATGATGAAGTTGCAGCCTACATTGCGCGCATTCCAGCTGCAGCGATAGAAAAGTTTACAGAACTGCGCACACTTACCAAGTCCGAATTGCCTGAAGCAAAAGAAGTTTTTAGCTATGGAATTATTGGCTACAAGACCAATCCCAAAAAACGCGCCGTTGTATTTATTAGTGGTTGGAAAGATCACGTCGCGGTCTATCCAATTCCCAAAAACGAATTATTGCGTAAAGAACTTGAACCATACATTCGCGGCAAAGGCACATTATGGTTTTCACTCGACCAGACTTTACCGACAGAACTTATCAAACGAACTATGCGCGAACTAGCAGGTTTAAGTTAGTCGGACAAATATATCCATGACAGCACAAGATTTCAAAGACAAATTAGCCCAGCATGCTTCTGACGCAGATGCGATCTTTTTGCAACGCTTTTTCAAGACAGCACCAGACGAATATGGCGAAGGCGATATTTTTATCGGTGTGCGAGTACCGATGACACGCAAAGTCTGCCGTGATTTTAAAACTTTGCCGCTAGCAGAAATTGAGCAGCTTCTTTATAGCCCGATTCATGAACATCGTCTGGCGGCGACAATTATTATGAGCAGCCAGTACAAAAAAGCTGATTTCGAGAAACAGCAGCATTTGTTTGATTTGTACCTAAAAGCTCTCCGAGACGGGCGCATCAACAACTGGGATATTGTCGATACCAGCTGTGAGCATATCGTTGGAGCATATGCCCGCCAAAATAATGAGCAAGTACTGTTTGAGCTGGCGAAGCGGGATGATTTGTGGAGTAAACGGGTAGCAATCGTCAGCTGTTTTGCTTGGCTGCGCAACAAGCAGCTGGGCCCGACTATAGAGTTAGCCAAAATACTCTGGCCTGAAACCCATGATTTGCTGCAAAAAGCAGTTGGCTGGATGCTGCGCGAAGTTGGTAACTATGTCGATCAACAATTACTGTTAGATTTTCTGGATGATCATGCGCATATTATGCCGCGCACTGAGCTGCGTTATGCGATCGAAAAATTATCGCCCAAACTCAAAAAACATTACATGGCGTCCAAGAGCCGATCTGCAACTTAATCTTTTGGGGCAAATTATATAGATTGACATATGTACATTTATCTATATAATAAAATCTGTGATTAAAACTAACAATGTAGAGATACTAAAAGCGCTGGCCGATGAGACTCGTTTACGGCTTTTGTCGAAAATTGTCGATTCTAAACGACCAACACTAACCTGCGAAATTATTGATTCGTGTGCTAGTTTTTTGGAATTATCTCAGCCAACGATCAGTCATCATATCAATAAGTTAGTTTTAGCCGGTATCCTAAATGAGCATAAGCAGTCCAAACAAAAAGCATACACGCTAATTTTATGCTGCTTGAATCGATTGGGATCGATATTGCAAAATTAAGCAACCAATAGGAGGACAAATGACGAAATTAGTAGTATTAACAGGTAGTGCTCGACCAAATAGTGCCGGCGATAAATTATTGCCAATTATCGACTCAGCAGTCAAAAAGCACGATGATGTCGAACTCGAAATTGTACACGTGGCCGATCTTAACCTGCCGTTTTTCAATGCGCCAATGCCGCCAAGTGCCGAAGGTTATGAGCCAACTGACGCAAATGTAATTGCATGGTCTGAAAAAATTAAGGCAGCTGACGCTGTGATTTGGCTTATGCCAGAATACAACCACTTGATGACAGGCGTTCAAAAAAATGCTATCGATTGGCTATACGGCGAATGGAAAGATAAACCACTGGGTCTACTTGGATATGGTTTTTATGAAGGCAAGCACACGATTGAAGCGGCAAAACATGTCATCGATGTTATCAAACCCGATTTACGTGTCGAGGCGGGCCTTCGCATGATGGAGCATATCCAGCCAGATGGCACAGCAATTCAAGAAGATGAAGTAGCGTCTAGAATCCAAACTGTAGTCGATAAAGTTGTCGCCTAGATCAACAATATTTTGCAATAACTGATGTATACTAGACTGCTATGACTGAGTTTCGACGTGTCTTAATAAATACCATGGTTGCCAATGTCACGACCAGTTATTTGTGGTTTGCCTTAGTTTTTTGGGCGTATTTAGAGACTAAGTCGGTACTTGCAACTGGCATAATCGGCGGTTCATACATGCTGCTGATGGCAGTATTTGGCTTGATCTTTGGCACTTATGTTGATCGCCACAAGAAAAAACACGCCATGGTCGTTTCTGGCACTGTAACGCTGATTTCGTTGTTGCTAGCTGGAATTGTTTTTTTACTGGTTGGCGAGCAGCAACTTGCAAACATGGCTAGTCCACTTTTTTGGCTGTTTGTGGTGGTTATCTTGGTCGGCTCAGTGATCGAAAATATGCGCAATATCGCACTCAGTACGACTGTGACGCTACTTGTACCAAAAAAAGACCATGACAAAGCAAACGGTATGGTCGGCACGGTGCAAGGAATTGCATTTATTGTCACGAGTGCGATCAGTGGCTTATCAATTGGCTTTTTAGGGTTGGGTTGGACACTAGCGATTGCTATGGTGCTAACAGCGCTCGCCTACCTGCACCTGATTTTTTATGTTGATATTCCAGAGCCAAAACTGATTCATGATCAATCTCTCGATAGTAAAAAGATTGATGTTCGCGGCGCAATCAATGCAATCAAGAGCGTGCCAGGTCTGCTGGCGTTGATTATTCTGTCGACTTTTAACAACTTGATTGGCGGTGTTTACATGGCGCTAATGGATCCATATGGACTAACGTTATTTAGTGTTGAGAAATGGGGAATGATATTTGCGCTTGCAGGTACCGGATTTATCATCGGCGGATTACTGATTGCAAAGTTTGGTTTGGGCAAGAATCCACTACGGACACTGCTTTACACATTGATCGTTATGGGATTTTTAGGAGCAATCTTCACAATTCGTGAATGGTCGTGGCTCTACATTATCGGTATCTGGTTGTATATGACGGTAATTCCGTTCACCGAAGCCGCTGAGCAGACGATTGTTCAAAGAGTTGTACCACTCAAGCAACAAGGACGAGTCTTTGGTTTTGCACAAAGCGCCGAGGCAGCAGCTGCACCAATCACAGCCTTTTTGATTGCGCCGCTTGCCGAGTTTGTAATTATACCGTACGCCAAGTCCGATGCTGGCCAAGCCGCTCTTGCGCCACTGATGGGATATGGTCAAGTGCGCGGTATTGGACTAGTCTTTTTGGTGTCGGGCATCATCATGATGTTAGCAGCAGTGGTGGCTTTTCGCAGTAATTTCTACCGCCTCTTAAGCGATACCTATCGTAGCAAGTAGTCATCGCTCAGCGACTATTTATTTGACAGCCAGTTCCATCTAGTCAATAATGGTATTACAAACCAATTAATGACATAGGGAGAAAAACTATGCCAAAGAATAACGAAACTATGAATTCGAACGGTCGAAAAGCGCTTGTCGTGACAGCTGTTACAGGTGTTGCGCTAGCTGCAGTTTCTATTTATGAGAACCAGTTCGGTGCTTCGGACGCTACGAAAACACTTTCATTCATACTTCTTGTCGGCGTGATGTTGGGTGGTGTTGGTATTGCCTACTTTATGAGCAAAGATTAATTGTACCTGCAGTATAGATGCTACAATAGAATAACAATATAAGTTCAAAGGAGGACAACTATGGATCTTATGAACGTTATCGTATGGCTGGTAGTGGGAGCATTTGCCGGCTGGGTCGCATCAATGATTATGAAGACAGACGCTCAGATGGGAGCACTCGCCAACATTGTCGTTGGTATTATTGGTGCCTTTGTCGGAGGCTGGGTAGTCGGACTATTTGGTACGCCGCCAGCGGCTGGTGAACTAAGCATTCCAAGTATCTTGACAGCAATTCTAGGTGCAGTTATTTTGCTCTGGGTTGTTAAGATGGTACGACGCTAGTAGCGTAATTATATACTGCATAAATAAATACGCCCCGATTTAAACAGGGGCGTATTTTTTATCGGCTATTAGTTCTTTTTGGCATTTGGAATAGGTTGAAGGGCTGGGTCGGTCTCGCTGTAGTCTGGAGTATTGGTCAAATTAACCATACTGTTGCCATTTGCGTCACTCATCATGATATCAAGTTGAGTCAATGATGATTCACGCCAGCCAAAGATCAATCCCATGCCGTCAGGTGTACCTTGAGGAGTACGGATCTGGCCAGGAGTGGTAATCAATGAGCTTGTAATGCGAGCAGTGTAAGGGTTTAGTCGATACATTTGCTGATTGCCGCCATAACGATAGACAACTGTACCAGTCGCTTCAACTGATGGCGTACCTTCGTATGGCCTAAGGCTCGTTAGCTGACGAAGATAAGTTGAGTTTTCGCGTGATGAGACTCTTGACAAGTTGTAGCGGTAGATATTGAAATTGCCGAGACGATTTGAAGCAAAAATAACAGCTTTATCATCTGGCGTGAAGCTTGCACAGCAATCCTCAGCATACTTACCTGCTCCTTGATAGCCAGCAACATAATGTGGATTTGAGCCGTCGGCATTCATAATCCAAATGTCGAGGTTATTCTTGCCATCTTTACGATTGTAAACGATTTGCTTGCCGTCATTCGACCAATTTGGCCACCGTTCGTTGGTGCCTTTTGGCGTATTGGTTAAATTGGTGACCACACCAGTTTTTAGGTCTTTGACCATAATATCGAGAGAACCGTTTGGAGTAGCTGCCGATGACCAAGTGATTTTAGTGCCATCAGGTGAAAAACTTGGTGTAATGTCGAGCACATTATTTGGAGCATTGACCATAACTGGTGGATCGTTGGTTGTGATATCTTTGACATATATATCAGTCCCAGCTTCTTCGGCCGATCCACCTAAGAAGATGCCATCGCCGTTGGAGTCAATTCCGCGGGTATATGCTACCAATCGGCCATTGGTAGCAGTCGGTGTTGCCAATGCTTCTGTTGGGGTGACCTGACCGCCAAGACCTAGCAATAAGGCACCGATAAGGCCAATTGCGCTAAGGCTAATTATTCCGAAACCAAGTTGCTTGTGTGAGGCTGTAGTAGACTTCATATACCATCTATTATACACCATATAGATTGATAAGTCAATAGACTCTCAATCTGTCGATTAGTAAATGTAGCGATAATCGCTAGCATTGACGACACGTGTGCCTACATTGCCAAAGCCAGCTGTACCGTTCATTTCCGAAATAGTAATCGTGCCGTTACCGTTAACCGATTCAACATAAGTTACGTGGCCAGCTGTTTCGGCGATTGCTCCAGCACGCGCTTCTGTGCCAGTTGCATATCCTTGAGCTGCTGCGTTGTTAACCCACTGACCACCATTGCCGAGCATGTTTGGCAGGTCAGGGCGGCGATCTTTGGCGTACCAGGTACAGTAGCCTTGATAGTAAGTATTACCAGCAGTTGAGCCACGGTATGTTGTAGCCGTGTTTGTGGCGTAGTAGTTTGGCTGAGCCTGATAATTTGCATAAACTGGCGTCTGAGCTGCCACATACTGAGCTACAGCAGTTTCATATTCGGCGTAGCGGTTTGGTAAGTCTTCGTTGTCGCCAGGAATCCGAATTTGATCACCCTCGTTAATTAAGTTCGGGTCTTTTAGAAAATCGTTGGCATTGTAAAGACGTACAAAAGTCGTTTTGTTGGCGTCAGCTATTGAGCTCAAGCTATCACCTGATTTGACAGTAACTTTCTTGTCTTCGGTTTTTTTCTCTTGTTTGGGAGCGTCTGCGGCAAAAGATACACTAGGCGCGCTGACCACAAAAACTCCAGCTGCAATGGCAGCTACTAATATTGATGCTAATTTCATATTCCTCCTTATACCCCGGCGAGATTATTGATGACGCCAAGTTGACAACCGCAATTGCAGTTGGCACGTAGGGTAAAGCATAGCATGACCGACAGTGCTGCCGTCAAACATAATTGCTAATCCTTGTCAAATGAACAGATACAAAAAAATGTAGTAAAAAATATAACGAAATGTGTAAATAAAGTCAACATCTGGTTCGGGCTATAATAGGCAGTATGAATAAATATCTAGGGTTTGGACTGTTAGTATTCGGGGTAATCGTTTTTGGGATTTGTTTTCAAATTTATATGATAAATCAACAGTCAAATGACAATCTGTTGGTTGAACAGACTAACCAAGCGCAAAATCGCGCCGTTAAAATTGGTGATGGCCGATACGTTGCGTACGACCAAGCGATCATCAATGATGAACGTTACACAACGACAATTCTGTTTTTTTACTCGTCCGATTGCCAAGAATGTATGGCATTTGATGGCGAAATTGCGGGCTCCAAGATTTCAAGCGGTGTCCAGATTTTGCGAGTAGATAGTAATAGCCGAGCTGATCTTAAGCAGAAATATGAAGTAGCGACGCTACCAAGTTTTGTACGTATCAATCCCGATGGCACTAAGCAGCAG
>Ga0075152_10001808_pt1 | contig 15421 bp, 24 predicted proteins | sample JI61114C2DNA_FD_70964 | JGI IMG/M metagenome (GOLD analysis project Ga0075152, IMG submission 70964) | Wastewater effluent complex algal communities from Wisconsin, to seasonally profile nutrient transformation and Carbon sequestration -... | ecosystem: Engineered > WWTP > Effluent > Algae...
TGATTGGAACCAATTCCTGGCTGGAGACGATAAAAAGGCACCTACCGAGCAAAAGCCAGCTGCAACTGTCGTGAAGAAGGAATAACCGGCAGTGGTCCCTCAAGCTCCTGCTGTCAAGCCACCTGTGCGACAACTGAAACCTCCGAACACTTGGTACGTGCAAAACTTCACCAATGAGACGATCAGCTTCAATGAGCAGTAGGCCGAGATGAAGAGTTCCTTCATCATCGAAAACTGCAAGAATGTGCGGATCGATATAACGAAGTCAAAGATAAAGAACGTGATTATCAGCAAGGTCGAAAAGCTGACGATTGTCCTGAAGGACTGCGTTTCAGGTGTGGAACTCATGAACAGCAAGAATGTCGACCTACAGGTGTTGGGATGGTGCCCATCCATTGCTGTAGACGCCAGCTAAGCTGTCTCCATAGTGCTCAACGGGGACAACAAAAATACCGACATCGTGAGCTCCAAGAGTCATCAACTCAATATTGCCTACACCCTTCCATAGAACGAACAATCGGTAGTCTCCACTCTTAACTCAGAAAGACTTCCCCGTGGTGGAGCAGTTCATAACCCGTTGGAACGAGAAGACCCAGAAGTTCGAGACCAAGGTCTACGATCAGTTCATGTGAGCAACCTCAGTTGTTTTAATATTAAAATTTACATGCTGCCACGCAAGGCCTCCTACAAGACAATCTTTGGAGCTCAGCAAAAAGACCTGTTATCGCTGAATGCATTTTCTGAGGCAGTAGCCGACGATGAGAAGTACCGGCTACCGGAAGGCATCTCAATTCGGAGAGTTGAGTAGGGAAGCTGCACCAGTGCGATGCTTCTCCAGGAAAGGTCGTAGCAACTGTTGGAGAGGATCGTGATGGTGTAACAACCTAACCAATAAGCAGAGCCAAGGGTTCAGGACGATGTCTAAGAAGAGCAGCTGCTGATTGAGCCAACCCCATTCGACTAAGAATTGCCAATTGAAGAGAGTCCACATTTTCTGTACAAGGAATAGCATTCCGAATTGTCAGGGCATGGTTATGCAGTGGATTAGTTGCTTGGGCGTATCGAAGAGTCAAGCATTGATATCCGATAGAGTAGTTACTGGGTAGAGGAACCACGTCTTCACATCCCTAACCCACCGATGCGGAATACCCATATCAACGAGTAACGAAGACGAATCGAGGAAGAAAAGCTGCGAATAGAGCGGTAACGCGGTGAATTGGATCGAAAACGAACCTAGATTGAGGCCATGCTGCGAGAGTACTATCAGCTGCGTGAATCGTCCAACAAGGATAGCGAGACCACGATCCACCGAAGCCAGCTCAGCATAAACAACACGAGCAGTAGCCCAGAAAGGAGTAGGTAACAGACCTTTGCAACTCCGATCCAACAGCGGTCAATACTCCCTCCAAAGTAAAGTATCCAACGCTTCCAAACAGCGAAGGAGCAGCCTCGAAGCTAGAGGTAGTAATAAAATCAAAAGCTGAAAGGAGCATCCAAGCAAAAGAAAGCTCGGCAAGCTTTGGTGTTGGAAACATTATGGATCAATCTGATCCGCCACCACAACGAGCTGCGCATTCTAAGGGAGCAACTACTGATAGGGGCAATGAACACTCTCAAATAGAACTGCAAGGTCGAGAAGATAGTATCTGCCATAGGGTCGGTCGTGTACTCTTCCAACTTCAAGGATGTTGGTGAGGCATTCCTAAAACTCAAAGTCAACATTCGCTAGGCCAAGAAGAAAGATCCGCCCAAAAAGAACATTGTGATCAAGTTCGCTAAAAAGGAAATCAAATAGCGTGAAAGTCTGGCAGTAAACAAACCCGAAAGAGTGTGCAATACTGAAGCATCCAGGACAGAGAGAGTCAGCGAGATCGTCTACACCGAAATGGGCTCAGATAGTATCAGCTACGAATTCGACCGAGTGACCCTCAAGAGCAATAGCAGTCGTGTGGCTGAAATCGATATGATCATCAGAAATCAAATGGTTCGGGCCAAACAGCAAAAGGTGCTGCGTGAACTAAGCACCAACCAACTACTCAACGTGGCAGACTATCCGAAAAGCGCAGCCTGTAGTGGAAATGTAACATCCAGGGCATGCAATCGCACCATTCAGCAGCATAAACCGATGGCTGTAGCCTTAAAGATACCTGTAAATGTCTCAGCCAGCTCGCACTCTCGGCAGGAAAGCTCAACATGCAAAAGGATAGTTCTCTGGCGAAAGTGATTTACGTGTATGTGTCAATTATAGAGGTTCATGGCTGTGGCGGTGGTAAATCCCGATCATTCATCGTAGACGGCTGAAGTTTTATAGTGCTTAGATTAAATTCAGAACCGTTGCTATCCATCCGACTCAGTCCCGGGGGATTATGTGCGATGTTCCAGAAGTCCAAAGAATTTTGGCGTTGGAAGGATCCGAAATAAGAATCCCCCGTTGTTGGCCAAGGGAGTGGAGGCATCTCATTGATTAACCGCTGTTGTTCGAGCGATAACTGGGATTGCAGGGGTGCTGGTGGTGGAAGATTCTCCTCCTCGATGTGTTTATGTTGCTGACTCGCACTTTACTGTGGGGTAACGTCATGGCTGCTTTGCTGATTGTTTGCTTTACGCGGACGCCGGGGACCTTCCAACGATGGAGCGTTTTTAAGTAACTCGATAACCTTGCTGTTAAGGTCTTCATGATGCACTTACTTCTCATCGTGGACACTGCTGAACTCGTTGTACTTAGCGTTGAGTTTCTTGGGGTTGATGATGAGAGCAGTACGTGCGAACTTTGTACCCCACGTCTGGAAGATCTGTTGGAACTTGGGAAGCAAATTGTTCATTTCGCCCTAAAAAATCTTGATGTCTTCGTTGAGGTACACTTTGACACTGTATGCCGCCAGCAACAAGTATAGTTACATGCATTTATGCTCAGGCCCCTCCGCCAAACCAGGACACAGGTTTTGCAGTGTATTAGCGTGATTCTTGATAGTTTCGTCAAGGATAGGCCACTTGAGCTCATCCAGCAAGCAGCTCAGGAATAGAAACTCCAGCTAGTTGAGCAGCAGCTTCTTGCTGATGGCAATCAGGATGCTTCGCACGGGAAAGTCTCCCCTTAACGAGCTGTTCTCCACCGAGCGGCAGATGTTGGCGATGAACTGGTAGCACTCATAGCTGAAGTCTTCGTTGAGGTAGTCGCGGGCGTACTGTTGGTACTTGCGGCCAGCATCGAGCTCGGCATTTGCCGGCAATTGCGTTCGATTCCGGACGGTCTCGGAATCAGTCGGAAATACGAAGGGCTGCCTTCTCCTTGCCATTGCTGTCTGATTAAATATGTGGTTATAATCAGCAAAGCTCAGATTTTTGGAATTTAAAGCGCCGGGGACTGGTTGACAACCAAACAGAATCCTATTTACGGTTGGCTTGCTGAAGAAGCCTGGCTGGCTTACGAGGTGAATAGTAGAGCTGGTATCGTCCTTATGTTATCGTGTTAGGAGCAGTCCCAGTCAGAGGCTGTCCAATAAGACGAATTCAGGATTCACAGCTCCACCACCTTTGAATTTGATTTCATCAAGAGCTAAGTTGTGTCGACCTTCGCACTACTCCCTCGATTATATTTTAATGGAGCTGCTGAGTTTAAATGACTTCAAGTTCATGCAGGGGCTCCAAGCAGCTCGCTCTTTTCTCGTTCAACTGAAAGCCACCAAGGAGCTGTCTTAGCTACGAATCAATCATAAGAATCCATCCAGTAACAGCCTGCAGTTCTCTCCGATAGCCCGTAGGCAGAGCCAACTCGGTGAGCAGAGTTCCTCCGACGAGGCTTCTCGGAGGCATAAACGTTCACCATCTATGGAGCAGTACCAGCATACTGAAAGCGAGTTTCAAAGGGTTGCCTCCAGAGAGCAGTCGATCGGTATCCCACAGGTCCAACCGATTGAGGATAGCAAGAACAATATCAACCGTATTGTTGCCCAACTTGCAAATGCTTACAACGAGCTCAAGATTAGTGAAGCAGCTGTGGAAGTCTTACGGCAAAGACTGGAAAGCAAGAGAGATGTGTATCGGGAGATCGAGCGTTTAAAGAATGAGGAGAGAGAAAAGCATTTCAAGATCCTCAGCCTGAAGAACTCAATCATCCGCAAGAGGGAGCGTCTCGCGCAACGTAGATTAATCCGAGAGAAATTTCGAACAGTCGTTGCCGGCTACATAAGGGATTACATGAAGTCATCTGAGGTTGATGAAGACATTATCCTAATATTCGCACCCGACCTCCTGATAGAACAGACATTCTAAATGAAGTAAGAGCCAACCGTCGAGCGGTACCCTGAACAGCTGACCCTCAAATACCCAAAGATAAAGAAACGGGAGAAGAAGAAACCATAGCCACCCGTTACCACCTCGATGCCAATGATCGCCGAACCGGTGATAGCAGTGGATGCCGCCACCACCTTCTTCGGAAAGGAGAAGAAGAATAAATCGTTTGCCAGTTACGACGCCTAAATGGAGTCCTACTGTGACGACTCTCTCTGATATTATCGATGAAGCATTACCGTAAGAAAGAAGTGTTGGATTCTCCCACTGAGGGGTCCTTTTTGTATCTCGTGGAGACGCAAGATAAGCTTAAGCAGTACTACATGTACGAGCTACCCCCGAACGACCCTCTGCAGGAGTAGCTTAGGTTTATGGAGAAGATTTCCCATCCAAATATTCTGCAGGTCGTGGAAAAGCTCGTTACTGAGGAAAGCACATTTTACGTCACGGAAGTGCCACAGCCAACTCTTCTCAAGCATCAATCGCTTCTAACAAATCGTCATTTTTAGAGCGAGTAGGCTCACGTCATCTTTGGTCAACTATTGACTGGACTAATGGAAGTGCATCGATTGGGATATCTCTACTTAAACTGCAAGCCAGACAGCATTAAGTATGAGGACTCACAGGCAAAGCTGTCTAGCTTTTACAATCTACTGAAAGCCTCGAAAGCTGCCAAATTGCGGGAAGGGCTTAAGGACCATTTGCACCAAAGATTTGTGCCTCCTGAGGACTTCATTGGGCAACCCCTGACAATAAAGACTGACTTCTGGATGTTGGGAGTCACGTATTACTTCATGCTCAATGGGGAATACCCCTTTCCAGCTGAGAGTACATTCGAAGCAATAAAGTCAAAGTGCGAGAAAGGGTTTGACTATAAGGAATCCATTGAGAACGGGAAAAGCCACAACTTATCGTCAGCAACACCCGAGAACTGTGAGTTCTTCAGAAAAGTCTTCGTGATAGATGCCTAACAACGCATCTCCGAGCGTGATATCAAGACATTTGCACACATTTCCAAGTACTTCAGTGAGCAGACTCTATCATATATCAACTAGGAGAAGGTGGAAGAGTCCGTGATCCGCAGTCGTATTGACAAACCGGATGAGTTTATGCGCTACCTCGATCTCACAATTAACGTGCTCGACTTTCTCTAGAAGAACGCTGCATATGCCTTCACCGACACTGCCTAGTTGCTAAGTGAGTCGGAAAGACTAACCCTTCGGTATGCCTTGCTGAAGGTGGCACTCGTCAACTACAGCGAACTCAATGATGTACTTGACAGCAAGGAGGTGGACCACTACCGACTCAATAAGGAGTTTGTGCTGGTTAAGGAACACTTAGTCAAGCTAAAAAAGATTCTGGACATGCAGTTCAAGCAAATTACACAGGAGTTGGAAAACGACAAAGCTGAAACCAAGTCCGCAAAACAACTGCTTGGTGAATTGTACCAACTCACCGTTCCTCAGGGCTTTATCGTCATAAAAAAGTAATTGTAGCTGCTCACTTAGGCCCTTCCGAAACATCACCTCGAAATTGTTTTCTACTCAGAGCAAGCTCTTCAGCAAGTCGAAGGATCCCAAAGACTCTCGACAGCGTTTGGAGTTGCTTGTCAGGATAGTGTTCTATCACCTAATAAATCGAATCTTCGAGGGCGACGAACGGGACGACAACCTCAGAATTTACTACAAGTGGAACCACGATCGAAAGGATATCAGTGGGCTGGGACTCTGGATTGCACAAGACAAGGACGAGAATCTCACGCGCTTCGTGAAGTACATCTCAGAGAAGTATCTGTGAGGCAGGTGTCAGTGCGAGGGAGAGAAGTTGTTTGATCAGGCTGCGTGCTTGATGCAGCTACTTCTCGAATTCGCGCATTTAAGTGGTGTAATGCTTACATTTTTTACTGACGACTGTCTCAGTTGCTCGTTTCTCGATTTCGTTGAGGGTGGCCTGCAGAAGTTACACCTCGGCGAGTTATGGGCGCAGCCAGTTCATAAACTTGACGCTTCGTTTTTCCAGAATGCGATGTAAAAGTTGGTTTTAGAGTGCCTACTCTCCCTCAAGCAAGTCTCGTCGTTCCTCTACAAATCGAATATTAGCGAGTGACTCATTTATATTCTTGGCGTAAAGCTGTGCCTTGGGTTGATGCTCCTTGAGCTTGACTATGACTGATTTGACACCTTCGAGGTAGTGTTGAAACAGATCATCGGGACTGGGAGTATCGCTCATATTGGTGATATTATATGGGCATCTGTCTGAGCATATTCAGAAAGAGCCGTCGTTAAGAGCAGGACAGCATGGAAGTTGGGTTGCCCTTAGGAGACCTTCAAGCCGACCGACATCTATCCGTCAACCTCAACAGTACCAATGACCACCAGTTCCTTTACTTTGTACTTCATTGGGAGTTGGGACAACTTCTCAGCCAAGCAGTCGAAAATCGCGAAAGTCTGCTTAAATCGGAACCCTCCATTAAGTCATACAAGACCAAAATAGAAGAGTACCTCAATTAGGTCGAGTCAGAAAACTCTCAACTAGGAAAGCGCCTCAAGACTATAGCTTCGGGAGGCAGTGAAGGAAAGTGCTACGTATTCCTCGAACTCCAACGGATTCAGCTCAAGGATGCTTGCCTCCAACTCGAAATTGAATTCCTATCTGTCAAGGGTAGTTCTGAAGAGTTGCTCGAATCGACAATTGTACGGTTACAGACCCTGGGTTCGTCTTTTGTCATTGGTAAGTGTTGGGGTCTTCGAGTAGATCCTGCTGGGTATCTCGTACTGAGACTCAATAAAACTTTGACAGTATCGCTATTAGTGAAGGAGTTGGATCTAAATCTTGCTATTGCAGAGGTCCTCAATATTCGGAAGTAGGGAATCATAGACCCTGTCGGCTAACTGGCAGTGAGAGCTGAATGCATTGGGGATGTCAAAGCCTGGAAACTAAAGACCTCAAGATCACTGCGCTTGCGTTGTACTCAACTGGACAGACTACTTGACTAATGCCGTTCAGGAAGTTCTTCAAATAACTCTCAGATGATCTTTATCAGGTCCTCTCTCTCCGAGCGGCCTCTGTCCAGAAAATTCACCTTATACGAACCAAGCGAATTCGAAGTGATAGGTCTTTGACCCGATCAGTATCTGAGCAAGAAATGATGGGCCACGCCAATATTCTACTGTCTTTACTTCCTATAAAGTTACATGTCGGAACGATTAAATTAATTGGAAACGACCGAGCTGCTCCCCTCGGGTCCTTCGCAGCCTGTCTAGCACCAGTTGGACAGCGAACCCTGCCGTTGCGCGCTCTGCCGAAGGATCCTGTACGATCGCATGTATGTTGTGTCGGTTAGGCAGCAAAGTCGTTCACAAGGATATTTCGGAAGACCTGATGGAACAGCAACAGGAAGCATTGATGCCGATTGTGAAGCATCCCTTCTATCTAGAGTTCATCCTGCAGTTCGCAGACTACTCAAAACTGCTGACACGAAAGTTAAGGTTGCTGATTCCATCGCTATGCGTCTACCAAAATGGAGAGCCAATCAGTCTCATCTAAAAGAAGAAGGTTCATTCGTAAAGAATTCAGGAATATGGTTCGATACACATGCTTCGAAGCCGAGGAACAATGAGTTGCTACGAAGTGTGCAAATTCATCAACGATGGGTTCTTGTACTGCAATCGGCACACCCATAAAAACAGCAGGACGAAGTCGCAATCCATAGCCATAGCGAGGTTTAGCAATAACCTCGGTCAGTTATTGTCACTGGATCTACTGGAAAGCCTATTCAGATCCAAGCACAGAAGGTACCGAGCGGCTCTTCACTATATCCAGAGCATCGCGAGGGAGGAAGACTACCGGTAAATTCGTTAACGGATAAGCATTCACGACATTCGTGAACGACAGCCCACTCTCTACGCAAAGGCAAAACATGAAGTGTCAATACTCTGCGAAGACATAAAAAAGAATTCGAATGAGTACACTCCCGAATCATCCGAATACGAGTTCGAGGAGCAACTGAAACACTAAAGTGAAAAGGAGTACTTGAAGTATATTGGATTGAAGCTAGTGCTGCTGCATGCCTACCGCACCACAAAACTCATTGAACATGCTGTGTTCATGTTTGTACGCAGTGGGCCTAAATCGTCGCCTCTCTACTACCTCACCGACCTTAACATTGGCAGTGTTGGGCATAGCGACAGTGTTTGGGGAATCATCATCAACAATATTGAGGAAAAAATGGATAAGAGGATGGATAAGGTGCTGGAGCTTAGCGAAGAGTTACAGTCAAGGTACGCATAGGTCGAGGAGAGCCCGAATTGCCGCAAGCTATAGAACTACATGAATTAGCTGTATGAAAAGGAACGAGTTGAGTACTTAGGTGGAAGATTAACAGCTAGGCCGCCTGTCCAGCGACGTAATAGCGTCGCACACGATCATAGTCGGCATATTCAAAGTATGTTGACCACAAGTCTCCCATAAATTAAATCCGCGAAGATAAAGGCAAGCGAGTTGGCATCTACTCAAAGAAACGGCTTTAAGACCAAGAAAGTACTCGGGTTGCGAGTTGCTTCGACTTCCAGAAAGTGAGAGTTCAGGCAACAGCCTCCCTTCTTACCCTTTACGATTTATTTGTAACTTAATACATGTCCTATACCGGAGTGGTGTTTTCCAGTCGGGTTGCTCGAAATGTCGATCGCGACGCACTCGAAAAAAAGCGGATAGACGACCGAGGTAAGCCAGAGACCAATTCAGTCGGATTTGAAGCCAGATTCCAGACAGCAGGCAGCCTGATATTCCAACCGCAGAGAGGATCTTCCCTATTCGTGGATGGTACTGCAATCCAACCAACACAGACAAGTAGCGGTTCAATAAGGACCATGAACAGAACGACCGTATTGCTAGATAAGAACAGCGCAGAAAGATGGACAACTTCTATGAAAAGCGAAAGGAAAGGCGGCTGTAGATCGACGAGCAACGCTGGAACAAGTATGAAAAAAGTGACAATCATGCCGAGGAGAAGCGACTTTATCATCAAAAGGTGCTCTTGGAGAATAAACGCAATACCAACGGGTAGTCCTTTTGTTTAAGAGTAGATTGCCATACAACCCCATAACCTTGGACTACGAAAAGTCTGCAGGAGGAGAGAAACTGAGAAAACAGGACGAAGATAAGAGTGTTCGCAGGTATGTCCGTGCCCAGAACATCATGGACAAGAACGGAAGGGATTTCGATCTAATAACCGGCTAACCTAAGCAAGATGTTCGACAATATGTGCCGAATAAGCTGCGAGACCAAGTGGTGCAGAAGATCGCGGACAAGAAAGCCAGCGAAGTGATCAAGTATTAACCCAAACGCGACAAGTACGACTATCTGGATGACTGAAGCGAGCCTGTATTATTAGCCGTTGTTTCTTGTTAAATGCTACCGGAGGTGGAATGGATTAAACTGAAGCAATCAACTGTTCCGCTGCTATATGGGGAATGCTTAGCAATGCAGAGGCAATTCCAAGGACTGTAGAGAGTGATCCATGAGGAAGGCACTTTGGAGATGATTGAATAGCTCAGCAAACTTAGAAACTCAGTGAGAAGAAGATGCACCGAACTAAAAGAATTCTACGAGAGGGAAATACCAACGAAGGACGGAGAAATCCTGTTAAAATGTTGGTTATTGTTGGAATCTTTGCTGACTCCACCATCAGTGTCTACAGTTTGGAAGACAGTCCCAAAACAGAAAACAGCTGTAAGCATTAGTAGGTCTCTGAGCAAGGCAGGTGAGAGTTCACGACAGTACGAAACAGAAGCAAGCGTCCGACATACAAAAAAGAAAATCTCGGCTGTGAATAACAACCAATCGCAGTTGCTGAAGCATGTACCATCGCAGCCAAATCATAAGAAGATCGCACCACCAAACAAAGTGCTCAAAAGACCAAATGTCTCGAACAAACCCTCTAAATCTATCTCAAAACCAAACAGATCCACAGAAGAGGCACCAAAATAGGATGAGTACACCGAGACAGTGATCACAATAAAGATGAGCCGGGAATAATACGATAGATTCATGGCCCAGCGACGCAGCTGAAAGGCCTACTTCAGCTACGAATGTATCACTGCAGCACATTCGAATTGGCTCATCCCTTCGTTGATTTTCTAAATCTTGGCTTTCTTTCCCTCTCGTGTTTCTCTTGCTTTTACTCGTTCAGATAGGAGCGCTTGCGTGTCTGGATCTGTTGCAGCTAGTTTGCAACCTTTCGTTCGAACGGATACTTCTCCAGCAGTTTCTGCACTTCGCGTGATTGCCGGATGTACAGTTGATGGTCCTGTCGGGAGTGATTTGACTCCCCCCAAATAGGGAACTCTTCCGAGTTCTTCAACCTGTTTATGAGGTCGATCTGCTTGCGCTTTCGTTAGATCTTGCGGACGATTTCCAGTGAGCTATTCAGGGGATTCGGACGGTTGTGAATTATTTTGCGTACACGCCCTCGTGGGCTTTCGTAAGAAAGCTTGAGATTTATCTTATTGAGCTTGTTGGGAGTCAACTGTAGGCGAAACCTTCCCTCAACAACAACGGCCTACCCGCTCTTATATTACTCTGTTGTATTGCTGTTGACAAGTTGCTGAATATAGTCGCAGCTGCTGTTCATGCTATTGAAGAGACCTCGATATTCCCGGTTGAGAATGCGGGGCAGTGCCATTCTGGGCTGATTAACGGTACGGCTCAGTGAATCTACCCTCGTAGTATTCGGTAGAGCATCTGTGCTATGCCTAACAGTTGTGATCTTCCACTCACTCACATCTTCTGCATACCTATGTGTCCTCGGGCTGTTCAAGAGCTGCGTACGGTAGTCAACTCTATCGAGTTCCTATTGTTCAAGGCTGAGCTCCACCAGCCGCTCCTTAATAAACACCTCTGACATAAATAATAGGCCAAAGCAATCTATCATCGCAGAGGGAAAGAGCGGGCAACGTCGATATCGTTATGCATTGCATTTAGAAAACAATCTGCAATAGACCAGTGGTTGTACCGAAGGAAGGGAATTTCAGTTCCAGTCGAATCAGCCGTTCCAACACAACTTCAATTTCCTCTCCGTAGAAGTTGTGTTCAAAATTGTGGCAGATGTACACTTCCAATTTCCGTTCCTCTGACTGCTCCACTTGTGGGTTGGTACCAATGTTCATGGCTCCACGGTACCAATTGTCGAACAGCTTCACTCTGGTCACGTATATTGCGCTGGGATAGTCAGCGAGGAGGAGGTTTATTGTTGAGGTGTTCTCCAAATTCGCAGTTGGCATGCCTAAATCTTTTTTACCAATTCCCTTCCCGTAAATAACCTTGCTAACTATGGTGCAAGGGTCCACAGGGAGGGTCAAGTTCCAGAAATTACGTTCAGGATTGCTCGGTTTTTCCAGCACTTGCATTTTGTATATTTCAGGTCGCAGCGAGGGACTGTTCGGTAGTTTCTTTGGATCGTCGATCACCTCGACTCCTTCTGGTGGACTCCCCACTGTTATGCTGAGTTCCAATCCCCGCCAAGCATCCCTGAGGGGTGTAGTTTATCGGTAGCGTGTTAGCAATCGTTTGGTTTGGTCAGCCGTCAGCACGTCGGTGTAGATACGGTAATTGTTGTTATATGCTATCTCCCTGAGCACATCAGTGCGGTAGATGATGGGCTTGAGCAGTTCCAGATACTTATCGAACTTGTCAGCAACGAACTGCTGCTCTACCTGTTCACACCCCTTGACTGCAACCTGGAGCCTCCACCAGGAGGCGAGGCTCGCCTGCATTTCCTTGACAAAGAAGAGGGTGTTTAGACTGACGTATTTAACGCCCTCCATGCCTGATGATATATTTTAATGAAACACAAGTAGACAGGAATATCAGGAAGGGAGATTGCTCACTGAATCTGCCGAAGAGTGCGCAGAAAGAGTTAGAACTACTGATTCTTGGGGAGGTTCTTCGGTAAATTCTTACGCTATTGTTTAAGCCGTTAGATTATGCTGGTGCGCTCCAGCTACGACAGCTTACATGTGCCTGTTGGCTCGACGTTCTGGTTGTTGGATTGAAGCGGTGATTTGTTTCGGTTCACTGATGAATTCCGAGTATTCCTTGCAGTCTGGTATCCCTTCTTCTACTCGTCTCTGCTCTCCTTCTTCGTGAATTTCAGATGTTTGATTTATTGGGCGAGCTCGGCATTCTACCTCTTGTACTATTCCAGTTCGTTGTTTATCTCATCGAATTTCGCTTTGAGGGCTTGATTCGCATCGGTGGTCTGGTTCACCCGCTTGCTTAAGGCAGCGATCTCATCCTTATTGGTTTTAATCACGTCGAGAAGTTCGCTGATCTGTCTATTCAGCCCAAACAGCTCGTTTTTGAAGCCAGCATTTGCCTCTTCCCAGGAGTGATGCTTGCTTCGGTACTGGTTGGTTTGTGCTTGCACTTGCTTCTGCAACTGAGCAATAGTCTCTTCACGGTCGAATAACTGTTTCATTAGGATTTGCTTTTCGTGCTCGAGAATGTTGCAGCGATGGGTCAGCTACTTCACTCGGTTGCCAGGTTGTTGCTGCTACTTATCGTTCGAGCCTGGTGGGTTTGGCTTTGGTGGCTCTCCAACTTCAGAATCCAACTCCCAACCGAAGCTATCTGCGAGCTTGCGACCGCTCATATTATTTACTCGTAAATTTATTGACTGTTATCCGGTTAGTATCACGAAGAAGCGGGCTAAATTGGTTCATTCTTGTCCTGATTCACCATATCCAGAGCTGACTCCTTCTTTAGGAGGTGGTGCTTCAGAACTTCCAGAATGCCGTCCCATTCTCGGCATTCGATGAGTTGTTGATCGATCGATTCTATAGTGCTGCTCTCAAGCAACATATCGAACAGCCTCAGGCAGGTTGCCTTGCAGCTGCTCCTCGCTACTGATTGTTGGTAGGCGTTCCAAAGGAAGGTCAGCAGGTGCAGCTCAGTGAGCATCATCCTAGCGTACAGCTCATGCCGGTCAAGCAGATACCGGATGAGACGAACCAACAAATTATGGACAATGCTACAGTTGCCAAAGGTGACTGAGTACAGCTGAGTTACACTCTTATTACAAGAAGCCGTTTGGCGAAGGTAGTCAATAACTCGCTGCCCTCGAATACTCCGAATTAGTAAGCACAGATAAACAGTTCGAGCAGTCGATGGATGCCAACAGGAAGGACACTCCCGAAGTCTTCTGAGTTCTCATAGTCTTCGAACAATTCGCTCAGCACTGCACCATGAGGCTGCAAACTAAGCTTGAGCTGTTAGTAACCCACGGTAAGCTTCGAATGGTTGCTTCGCACTGTCAGAATCAGGATTCGCAACACAGTTTGGGTGAGTCGATCCGAATAGTTGCCCAGTTTGACCATCATCACATCTATGAATTAATGAGTGGAAAAGCACCCCAATACCTCCGTCTTGTCCTCGCACTCTTTACTTCCCGCCAAACCTTACAGAAGATTGGCCAGACCTTCGAAAAATTCAACTGCTGAGCTCTGGAGAGCTTGAGCGATCAATCTTCTGACGAGTTCTTTTTTGAAGTAGACCTGAATAGGTAGCGACTGTACATACACCCCACAGGAATCTTTCATGAGAATGGCTGCGAGAAACCCACTGATACAGGGATCTCGAATTCCAGCGCAAATTTGCCCAGCGAGGTAATCCCTGTCCCTGATGTAGTCCAAGAGTTAGGGTGATAAGTTGAGCAGCCTAACAGCAACCCTTTCGAAGTAGCCGGAAGTAGTAGTACTGAGTTCCTTCCTGGCCAGATACGAGAACAACTGGTCAAGGCAGGGATACTTCATGGTCGTGGCATCTCGCTTAAGCAGCAACCGGCAGATATCCTCGAGAACGAGCATTTCGGCCGCACGGAACGGATAGCTTGCTGGTTAATGCTGTCTGGTACAGGTAGCACTGCCGCTCGTTGTGCAGCAGGATGTTCGGTTAGCTGATCAAGTAGCGGATGAGCTTAGGAAGCAGTTGTGCGGCATTGTCCTTGACGTGCTTAACCAAGTCCATCCCCTTGCCGTTTTCGAGCAAACTGTCGACACTAATTTACATCCTATTATGAAACCTGGTCTCGCTAAGCTTCGATGGAGACTCAAGAAACTTCCCAGCCGTTTCTTCTAGTGGATTGAGGATCGTTAACTGAATCTGCTCTCCAACAAGTTTAGCCATATCGAGACAACGGCAGAACGAAAACTTCCACCGCATTAATATGACTTCATTGACGAATACTTCCAGCGCTTCCTGAATAGCAAGAGCCACCATGGGATAGTGCCCAACGAACAACTGATGCTGGTGTGCGGACCTGAGAGTATCGGCAAGACAGCACTTATTCGCAAGAACTTGAGAGTATATGCTGCGAAAAAGACCCAAGTTGCGGTAGCTCACCGCAAAAACTAGCCGTCTTACAAGGATTCTCCCTACCTGGATATCTTTACCAACATGGAGGAGTCCATGAAGGTTCCCGACAGCCAACATTTTCTCAAAGTCGAGCTGGACTTTCAACAGAACTCAGAGCTAACATTTAGCGCGTTTCTACACCTGCTTCAAGAAGAGATTCTGCAAAACACACTCAGAATGATTGCTGAAATTGAAAAGTCGGGCGCTAAGGTATTGTCGCCAGACATTGTAATTCGTATTCTACTCGAAGGCAAAGCACCAGAGTACGTGCTGATGTACCTCAAGGACCATCTGACATTAGTGGTTGAAGATGCTGCTTCGGAGCTTGTTGATGAGCAAACCAAATAGGTGCTGAGTGCGTTGCTGAAATAGACGAAGAGTGTCATCCAAAAGGAATAGAAAGTGTTTGGGTTCATCAGTAAGGTCGTCGCAGCACTGACGAACGATAAAAGATCGGCAGTGGAGACAGCCCTAAGGCTCGGACTCGCAGTTTGTAGCCAAATTGAATACGAATATCGCCCAAAGCAATTCACGGCAACCTACTACCGCTCTGGGATCGAGTCCACTGACTTTCTGCTGGATGTCATGAACTTCCTTGCTGGGTTTCACGCGTTGTGCCTTCAGGAACTACGAAGGCGCTTTAGCGAACCAAAGGGCTAGCCAAGTGCAAACTACATCCTTAGTGGAAATCACGTAGACTGTGCAATCATTCTCTTTAACC
>Ga0075152_10001809_pt1 | contig 15420 bp, 12 predicted proteins | sample JI61114C2DNA_FD_70964 | JGI IMG/M metagenome (GOLD analysis project Ga0075152, IMG submission 70964) | Wastewater effluent complex algal communities from Wisconsin, to seasonally profile nutrient transformation and Carbon sequestration -... | ecosystem: Engineered > WWTP > Effluent > Algae...
TTGAGGCATTCCTCCCCGGCAGCCAGATCGATGTGAAGCCCATCCGCGACTACGATCAGTACGTGGGCAAGAACATGGAATTCAAAGTGGTGAAGATCAACCAGGAATTCAAGAACGTCGTGGTATCCCACAAGGCGCTCATTGAAGCTGAGATCGAAGCCCAGAAGAAGCAGATCATCGGTGGCCTCGAAAAGGGCCAAGTGCTGGAAGGCACTGTCAAGAACATCACCAGCTACGGCGTGTTCGTGGACCTCGGTGGCGTAGACGGCTTGGTACACATCACCGACCTCAGCTATGGCCGCGTAAGCCATCCGGAAGAAGTGGTGAAGCTGGACGACAAGATCAACGTGGTAATCCTCGACTTCGACGACGAGAAGCGCCGCATCGCCCTCGGCTTGAAGCAACTCAGCCCGCACCCTTGGGATTCCTTGGACGCCAAACTCAATGCCGGCGACAACATCAAGGGCAAGGTGATGGTGATCACGGACTACGGTGCATTCGTGGAAGTAGCCCCCGGCGTGGAGGGCTTGCTGCACGTGAGTGAAATGAGCTGGAGCCAGCACCTGCGCAGCCCGAAGGACTTCCTGAAAGAAGGCCAAGAAGTGGACGTGCAGATCCTGAACATCGATCGCGAAGAGCGCAAGATGAGCTTGGGTATGAAGCAGCTCGCCAAAGATCCTTGGGAAGACATCGAATTCAAGTATCCAGTGAACTCGCGCCACACCGCCAAAGTGCGGAACTTTACCCACTTCGGAATTTTTGCGGAGCTGGAGGAAGGCGTGGACGGATTGATCCACATCAGTGACCTTAGCTGGACGAAGCGCATCAAGCACCCAAGCGACTTCTGCAAGATCGGGGACGAAGTGGAAGTGCAAGTGCTGGAAGTGGACAAGGAGAACCGCCGCCTGAGCCTCGGCCACAAGCAAGTGGAGGAGAACCCTTGGGAAGTGTTCGCTGACACCTTCAAGCCCGGCAGCGTGCATGAAGGCACCATCACCAGCCGCACCGGCAGCAACTTCACCGTGGCATTACCCTACGGCGTGGAAGGCACAGTGGCGCTGAAACACCTGAAGAAGGAAGACGCCAGCAAAGCCGAAGTGGAAGACAAGCTCCCGTTCAAGGTGCTCGAATTCAACGGAGAGGCCCGCCGCATCGTACTGAGCCACACCCGCACCTTCGAGGAAGGCGACGACGTTGTGGAAGCAGCACCAGCCAAGCGCGGCGCACGCAAAGGCGGCGACGATGGCCACGGCCAAAGCCCAAGCGTCCGTAGCGTGAACGAGAAAGTGGAGAAGTCCACCCTCGGTGACCTCGGCGTATTGAGCGACTTGAAGAACGCAATGGAGAATACCGAACGCGGTGGCAAGGCGCCGAAGCGCAAGGCCCGTCGCGTTGAGGAAGACGATGCCGACTTCGAAGACATGGAAGGCTAAGCCTACCAGCGCATAAAACGCAAAAGGGCGGTCCGCAAGGGTCGCCCTTTTTGCATGGACCAACAGAACCTAACTTGCCCGCCATGTTCCGTTACATTTCGATGTTCATCTTCAAACTGTTGGGTTGGAAGGTGATCGATAAACGCCCCAAAGCTGCGGGCAGCGCAGTCTACGAAGGCAGCGCAATCTATCTTGTGGTGCCCCACAGCAGCAACTGGGATTTCTTCCTTGGAATAATGGTAAGGAGTGTGGCTCGGATCCACGCTAACTACTTGGCTAAAAAGTCGCTGTTCGATGGGCCGTTCGGCTGGTTTTATCGCGGATTAGGCGGCTACCCGGTGGACCGTTCTAAAAACACCAACCTCACCGACCAAGTCGTGGCATACTTCAAGACCGTGCCGCGGTTTTCCATCGCTATTACACCGGAAGGCACGCGCACGAAGGTGGAAGAATGGAAGACCGGTTTTTGGCGGATCGCCAAAGAGGCAAATGTGCCCTTGATCTTATCCAGTTTCGACTATGGCAGAAAAGAAGTGACCTTGAGCGAGCCGTGGTCCGTAGGCGATGATATGCAGCAGGACATCGCCAAGCTGATGGACTACTTCAAACCCTATAAGGGGAAGAACCATTGAGGTACGGCACCATTCTTGCCAAGAACGCGTTGGATATCGAGCGAGCATTAAGGCTCGCGCTTGATCTTCAACCGGCCATCCAAATGCCCACGCTGCTTACCCTGAAGCTCGTGCGAGCGTCAACGCTCGTGTTCTTCGCATTCCCCGCGGTGCTTTTCGCGCAAGCACAATTTCCCGCTTTAAACGGTGAAACAACCGACGGCACCGAAGTTCGTCTTCCTGCTAACCCCAATGGCTCGTGGACCATTGTGGCCGTGGCCAGCGGAAAGAAGGCCCAGCCGTTGCTGGAAGAATGGTTCGCGCCGGCCTACAACCGTTTCGTAATGAAGAGCGGCCTGTTCGCCGCCAGTTATAACGCTGAGCTCTACTTAGTGCCAGTATTCACCGGGTTGGACAAAGCAGCATACGGCCCCAGCATGAATGCGCTGCGCAGGAACGTGGATGCCGACGTTGCACGCCGCGTCGTCTTCTTCAACGGTGATGCTGATGCACTGTTACAAGCCTTGGACATCAAGGACAAGGACGTACCATACTTCTTCACCGTGGATCCCACCGGCACAATAGTCCATCGCGAATCCGGCAAGTTCGATGTGGACAAGCTGGATGCTTTGGAAGAACCGATGCTTTGATCACACAAACCGGCTAACTAACTTCGCACCCCCATAAAACGACCATGAAAACCATGCAAATTACCACGATCGCAGCCTCAATGGCCCTGATCTTCGCCTGCGGCAGCAGCCCGGCGCCCGAGAGTAAAGTCCCCACAGCCGCTGCAGCCCCGGTGGAACAACCACAAGAACCGGTGCAACCTGCCGTGACCAAGGATACAGGTGACGGCCTTTTCGCGACCATCACCACCCGTTTGGGCGTTATCAAATGTAAATTGGATTACGAGAACGCACCAGTGACCGTGGCCAACTTCGTGGCGCTTGCCGAAGGCAAGCAGCACAACAGTGCCAAAGCCGACGGCACGCCGTTCTACGATGGAACCATATTCCACCGCGTTATGTCAGGCTTCATGATCCAAGGCGGTGATCCAAGCGGTAACGGCACCGGCGGCCCCGGGTACACCTTCAATGATGAGTTCAACCCCGCTTCGGAACTGTACAAAGGTGGCTACGCACAAGGTGTAATGGCCATGGCAAACCGCGGCCCCAATACAAACGGTTCGCAGTTCTTCATCATGCACCAGAACTATGCTCTACCATACAGCTACTCGATCTTCGGCAAAGTGGTCGCTGGCCAGGAAACCGTAAATGCCATAACGGAACAGCCGCAAAACAGTGCGAATAAGCCGAACGAGGACATCTCCATGAAGGTGCAGATCACCGCAGTGGGCAAGGCCGCAAAGGCTTTCAACGCGGTGAAAGTGCTGGAAGCGAACAAAGCTCAGTTCAAGCGATAATAAGGACTGCATATTTTGTCCTTAGCGCTTGCTGGTGAAGCAAAGTGGCTTGGGGAAACGGAACAGGTCCCATTCAACCAAAAACAAGTACAACGTGGAAAACAAAGCATTAGGCGAAGGGCTCTTCGCATCGATCAAGACGAATAAAGGCACCATCGTTTGCCAACTGGAATACGCAAAAGCCCCGATCACCGTGGCCAATTTTGTCGCATTGGCGAAAGGTGAACAGAAGAACACAGCAAAAGGAGCAGGCGAACCCTACTTCGACGGCATCGTGTTTCACCGTGTAATTTCCGATTTCATGGTACAATGCGGCGACCCCACCGGCACGGGCATGGGCGGCCCCGGTTACGTGTTCCCTGACGAGATCGACCGGAGCTTAACGCACAATGCACCGGGCAAGCTTAGCATGGCCAACGCCGGACCCGGCACCAACGGCAGCCAGTTCTTTATCACTCACGTGCCCACGCCTTGGTTGGACGGTAAGCACACCGTTTATGGCAACGTAATAAGTGGCCAGGATGTAGTGAATGCAATTGCACAAGGCGACAAAATCGAGACGGTGAACATCATTGCCAACGGCAGCGATGCTCAGTCGTTCGATGCCAAGAAAACGTTAGAGGCCGCAAAGGCCAAGTTCAAGTCGCGTTAACGCCTGCCGTGCCCACCACCGGAACGTCCGCCGCCGGACCTTCCCCCTCCTGAGCTTCCGCCGCGATGTCCGCCACCACCGGACCCGCGGCGGTTTCCGTTGGAACTGCTGCGCTTCACGCCTTCGGCTTTGTATTCCGGACCGGTACCGAACGATTCGGGCAAGGGCAACTTGTTTACCGAATAGCCGATGAGCGATTCGATCTTACCGAACTCGCGCATGTCCTTTTCGGTGACAAAGGTGATGGCCTGCCCTTTCTTTGAAGCTCGGGCGGTGCGGCCTACGCGGTGAACGTAATCCTCGGGGTCCTGCGGCACGTCGTAGTTTATCACAAGGTCGATGTCGTCGATATCAATGCCTCGGCTCACGACGTTGGTAGCCACTAAGATGCGCAGCTTGCGGTTGCGGAAGTCCAGCATGACCTGCTCACGCTCGCCTTGCTCCAAATCGCTGTGCATGGCCTGGGCATTGAAGCCGCGCTTCGCGAGGTGGCGTGCAAGGTTCTTCACTTCGACCTTTCGCCCTGCGAAAATAATGATGGTGGTGGCCTCGTTGGTCTTGAGGATATGCTCCATCACCGGCGCTTTCTGTGGTTCATGAACCACGTAGGCTTCCTGTCTCACGCCTTCTGCGGGCTTGCTCAGGGCAATGCTGATCTCCACGGGGTCGTGCAGTATGACCTTGGCGAGCTCGCGGATCGGCGGTGCCATCGTGGCGCTGAACATTAGCGTTTGGCGCTCCTGGGGCAGGAACTTGATGATGCGGTTGATGTCGTCGATGAAACCCATGTCCATCATGCGGTCCGCCTCATCGAGCACGAGGAACTCGAGGCCGTCCAATTTGACGTAGCCGAGATTGAGGTGGCTAAGGAGCTTGCCGGGGGTGGCCACGATCACTTCCGTTCCGCCGGAAAGCGCAGCCTTTTGCTGGTCGAACGAAGCACCATCACTGCCGCCGTAAACAGGCATGGAAGTAATGGGGGTGAAGTAGGCAATGGCCTGCATCTGCTGGTCGATCTGCAGGGCCAGTTCGCGCGTGGGCACAACAATGAGTGCGCGTACGGAACCTTCAACCTTGGGCTTATAGCCATAGATCACTTCGATGAGCGGCAGCAGGAATGCGGCGGTCTTGCCGGTTCCGGTCTGCGCGCAGGCAATCAGGTCGCGACCTTCCAGTGCTGCGGGAATGGCCTGCTGCTGGATAGGGGTGGGGGTGCGGATGCCCATGGCATCGAGGCCGTCCAATAGGCCGGGGTCGAGACTCAAAGAGCGGAAATCCGCGGGGGGAGTTTTCGTTTCCAAAATCAATGTGCAGCGCATGCCATTGGGGCAAGCGGGCCGCGAAAGTAGGCACTGCGGCGGCGGGCGATTGAAGAAGCACTTGGAATGATAAGGTCTTGCACTTCAACGCCCGGCTTGAACAATCCGTTGTCCATGTTTCTTGAGAACAGTCCCCACAGCTCCAGAGCAACCTGCGTATATTTCCGGCACAAACAACAGCAAACCATTACATGAAGCCAAGATTACCCTTGTTGCGCATGGCGCTTGGAATCGTGTTGTCCATGACGGCCGTTGGCCTGATGGCACAATGCACGAACGTCTCCCAGTATCCCTCCAGCACCATTGTTGCGGACCCGCTTGGGGCCGTTACCACGATTTCCACCTGTTCATTTCAAGAAGAGTATTCCGTTGTGGGGTCCGTGGTGTCCGGAGCGACATACCAGTTTACCTGCACTGGAAATGCGTATGTGACTGTCCATTCCGGCACATCGGACGGCCCTGTGCTTGGGAATGGATACTCACCATTGACCGTAACCACCACCAGCGCGGACAATCTATATCCGCATTGGAACGTGGATGAACAGTGCAACCAAGCTTCGAACTGCGAAACCACCACGGTCCAGCTTTTCCTGAATTGCGTGCCACCCTCAGCCTCTGTGACCACAATTGACGACTGCGACAACAACCAGTTTTCATTGCAGGTCGTCGTTACCGGCTTGGGTGACGGGACCAGTGTGGACCTTGACTATTCGGTGGATGGCGGTGCTGTCCAGACCATGGCAGGGCAGGGTTTGGGCACCTATGTGATCGGGCCCTTTACAGTGGGTGAACATGTTGATGTTACCGTTGCGCACAGTAGCGACGCTACCTGCAACGTGCATTTCAACAACCGTACTTCAGGTACGTGCCCTGTCCTTATTGATTGCGCTGGCTCAGGCTATGTTTCCACGTTCTGTTATCACGATAGCATGGACAGCACCATGGTCTACCAAGGCAACAGTACATTCCCAATAGCACTGCTGTTCAATGCAGGTCAAATGGAGAGTTGCTGCGATAATGTCACCATCTACGACGGCTTGACCGCTTCGGGCACACCGCTTTATCAGGGAAACAACGCAGGGGGCAGCATGGCGGGCATACTGGTGGTCTCGACCAATCCGGACCACGCGCTCACCATGGTGTTCCATTCTGATGGGTCGGTGAACTGCGGATCAAGTAACTATCCACAATTGGACTGGATCGTTTCCTGCCTGAACTGCACCCAGCCGGAAGCTACGTTCACGGTAGTCACGGACTGCGACAATTACGAGTTTTCAGTGGACATTGAAATCACTTCATTGGGAAGCGATCCATTGCTGGACATTACAAACGACGGTGGCGCACCTGCCCAAACGGCCAACGCGGCAGGTACCTACACCGTGGGACCTTTTACAGCCAATATTCCCGTACAAATCACTTTGGTGAACGACGCGAATAATCTGTGCAACACCTATTCCGGTGAACTCGTGAACCCCTTGTGCCCCTTGATCATCGATTGCGGTGCGCCGCCGGCATTGGAAACATACTGCTACTCCAATGATGACGTGCATGCGTGGCATTGGCAGGCCGCCACACCGGGCGACAGTTTAGGCATCCACTTCTCTTCGGGCACCATCGAAGGAAATTTCGGGTTCCCCTTCGGTGAATCACTTCGGATCTACGACGGGCCGGACAACACCTCACCGTTGCTCTACGAGCAGATCGATTTCAACACGATCGATCTTGCTGGGTTGCAGTTCATTTCCAGCCAACCTGACATCTACATGGAAATGACCTCCGACGGATTTGGATCCTGTGAGGATCAGAGCACAACGCCTTGGGCTTGGGAGGTGAGTTGCGCGGACTGCGCACCGCCAGCGGTGACGTTCTCCGTCGTGACGGACTGCGATTCCATGACCTACAACGTGCTTGTGCAGATCGACACCATGGGCACGGATGCTGTGGTGGACATCACCAATGACAATGGCGCACCATCAGTCTCAGCTTCGGCCCCGGGCATCTATACGGTGGGACCTTTCCCTGCGGCCAGCATCACCAACATCACCTTGGTAAACGATGTGAACAGCCTGTGCAACCTGTATTCCGGGTCGTTGACAAACCCGTTGTGCCCTACCATCATTAATTGTGGCACTGACACTTTGAACGAAGTGTACTGTTACCCTGACTATGATGATCAGACATGGCATTGGCAGTCCAATGGTGGTCAGCCGTTGTACATGTTGTTCTCTGCAGGTACCATTGAGTCCTTCTTCTATGATCACCTAAAGATCTTTGACGGGCCCGATGAACTGGCACCTTTGCTCTACGAGAACTTGGAGCCATTTCCCGGCACTGATCTCGCAGGGCTTTTGATCATCGCCAGCGGGCCTGATCTGTATATGACCTTCACCTCGGACGGTTCGGGTAGCTGCGGAGGATTTGGCCAGTCGCAATGGGCTTGGGATGTGAGCTGCCTGGATTGCACAAACCCCGCTGCAACCTTCAGCGTAGTGCCGGACTGTTTACATCACACTTACCAAGTAGCAGTAAACGTGTCCAGCACCGGCAGCGACCCCACCGTGCGGATCGCGAACAGTTACTACCCGGACACGTTGTTGAATGTGGGTGTTGGCACCACGCTATCCGCGCCGATCCCCATGGACAGTATGGCGGTGATCACCGTGCTGAATGAGTCGAACGACCTGTGCCGGATCTTCAGCCCAGCGTTCAATTCGCCTTCTACGGATTGCGACATCCCCAGCTGTGAGATCACCAACTACGACTACTGCTACACCAATTCGGATACCGCATGGTACACCTACGTAGGCACTTCAGCCACGGAGCCGCTAACCATCGATTTCGTCTACGGCCAACTGTTGGCGAACGATTACGTGGAGATCTTTGATGGCCCCAACACGCAGTCGCCATTGCTCTACATCGGCAACAACGGCGGGAACATGGCCGGAGTTTCCTTCAACTCCACCAACCCGGAACATACCATCACCCTGCGCATCGTTTCCGACGGCTCCTACTCCTGTGCAACGGGCCAAACCGCTTCGCACCTGAACTGGGATGTGCTCTGTGGCTATGTCGGCATCAACGAGGCGACCACCACGTCCTTCGTGATGTTCCCCAATCCGACCACCGGAAAAGTCGACATGGTATTGCCCTCATCGGTGAAGGGCGCGGTGGATGTTCGTGTGCTCGACATCTCCGGCCGCACAGTACATCATGAAATGTTGACCGTGAACAGTGCTGGCAACATGTTGGACCTGCGCGACCTGCAAAACGGTAACTACACCGTAGTGATCACCACCGCGGATAATACCGGAGCTCAAAAGCTCCAGATCGTGCATTGACGAAATAAAGCCGTGCTATCCATGAAAATGCCCCCGCTGGTCGGGGGCATTTTCATTGTAACCTCCTTTGCGAACGGTTGTAGAGGGAATGGAGGTGGATCTGCACCCGGTTGGTGATCGCTGAAAACTTGATGGTTCAGATGAAGTCTTCAGAAGCCTCGGCTACCGTCCGGATTGGAACGGGACATGGGCAATACTGAACGCCGCATGTCGGCGGATGGAAGTGCCGCGACTGGGAAGGGGTAAAACGAAACCACGCCGCATAAGCGGCGTGGTCCAAACGAATTAGGAAGGGTACTTTCACTCCGCTTCCAAGTGCAGCACGGCTTGCTCCTGGCCTTGGCCGGAAAGCGTGAGCTTATCGTCTTTCACGGAGAAGGTGGTGGAGTTCCCCAAAGCCTGCATGAAAGATCGTTCGAGCTCCTGCGTTTCCTCGCAGTACATCTTGGTGGAGCCCATCATCGGGAAAGAGATGGAATCGCCATGGATGGAGATCCCGCCCATAAGCCGATTGCAACCGCCGAATCCGGAAATACGTTCCATGGCGCTGTCCACCTGCAGGTAGGGGACTTCCACGCCTTCGGGTAATTTATAGGCTTGCCCAGCAATGGACCGTAGCGTCCATTTCCCGCCTGAAATACCGGAATTGCCGGTGGCGGTAGCATCGGCAGGGCCGGCGCATTTGTTCGCGCTAAGGATGATGCCGAAAGCAAGAATGGGAAGGGAGATGCGGAGGTTCATGTGGACCGGATTTTTTGGCTTACGCCGGTTCAATTGTTGAGCATCACGGGCATCACGAGCATCAGCACGTCCTCGCCATGCTCACTTCCCCCGCTGGGCAACAGGATGCCCGCGCGATTGGGTGCGCTCATTTCCATCACGATGTTCTCGCTGTCAAGGTTGATCAGCATGTCCATGAGGAATCGGGAGTTGAAGCCGATGGTCATATCCTCACCTTCGTAATTGCAAGTGAGCTTCTCATTGGCCTCGTTGGCGAAGTCCAGATCCTCAGCACTGATGGCGAGTTGGCTCCCCGCAATACTTAGCCGCACCTGATGCGTGGTCTTGTTGCTGAACAGGGCTACGCGGCGGATCGAGTTGAGGAAGCTCTGCCGGTCCATGGTGAGCTTGTTCGGGTTCTGCTTGGGTATCACCGCTTCGTAGTTGGGGTACTTCCCATCGATCAGGCGGCATACCAACCGGATGTTGTCGAAGGTGAACGCAGCGTTGTTCTCGTTGAACTCCACCGTTACTTCGGCATTGGTGGCCACCAAGGAGTTCTTCAAGAGGTTCAACGGCTTTTTGGGTACAATGAAGGTTGCCGCAGCAGGAGAGCTGATGTCCGTGCGGGTGTAACGCACCAACTTGTGTGCATCCGTGGCCACGAAGCGCACGGCATCCTCGGACAATTCGAAGAAGATGCCGCTCATCACTGGCCGGAGGTCGTCGTTGCCGGTGGCAAATATGGTTTTGTTGATGGCGGTCGCCAAGGTGCCAGCGGGCAAGGTGAATGTGGTTGGTTCCTCCAGGGCAGGGCTCTTAGGGAATTCACTTCCGCTGAAACCTGTCATTTTGTAGTTGCCCTGGTCGCTGCTCACTTCAATGCCGAAATGCTTGGGATCCACACTGAAGGTGAGCGGTTGCTCGGGGAAAGCCTTTAAGGTGTCCAACAACAAGCGCGCAGGAATAGCCACGGAACCCTTGTCCTTGGCTTCAACCGGCATACTCGCGTTGATGGTGGTCTCCAAGTCACTTGCGGTAACGGTGAGCTTCTTTCCATCGATCTCGAAAAGAAAATTGTCCAGAATGGGCAAGGTGTTGGAGCTGGTGAGCACGCCCTGTAGGCCTTGGAGTTGCTTGAGCAGTGCGCTGCTGGATACAATGAATTTCATCGGTCGTTTCGGTGCTGAAGTCGTTTGTTGCCGACACGTGTTCGGATGCTTTCGTGCCGGGGCGCGCAAATATATCCGCCAACGTGTGCCCGCCCGGCAGTGGTTATCAACATTGGCGGGCCTTTTTCCACAGCTTTACCGTGGGGGCGGGAGGGAGGCCTTGCCTTTCAACTGGTCCTTGGCGCGCAAGATCCGGTCAAACCAGAACCGCTGTACAACTACCAAGCTCGTGTCGTTTACCAGCGCGTACATGCGGTCGCGGTCCTCGGTTATCAGTTCCAGTTCCATGTTCCGCTCGCCGGACCGCGGTGCTTTTTTCCAGAACGGTACGCGCTGTACGCCCCGGTCACTGGTGACAGTGAGGATATGCAACGGAGTGCTGTGCATAACGGAATCACGCGCCTCTTTGCTCAGTTCACGTTCGATGTTCTCAAAACTACCGGTGCGCAATGCGAGCATGGCATCGCGGACGCGTACGCTGTCCATGGTTAGCGGGTCACCTTGCAGGTCCTGCAGGCCCATTTGGTCGTTGGCGTTGGTGATCACAAAGCCTTGGTCGGGCTGTGCCGGATGTTCAACTTGTAAGCGCTGAACTTTGGCCAAGTCGGGGTAGCGCGTCACCACACTGCTGCGCCAGCTGTCGAGATCGGTGCTGAAACGATTGTTCAGCACGCCGTTGAAACCGGACATGCCCATGGAAAAAGGGACATTACTGCGCCCGGTGCCGGGGATTTCCAGCACCATGTATGTGCCAAAATGGTCCTGCGTGCTTTGGCCTACCCACCAGATCTTGGCCGGGGTGTCCTTGCCTTGGTAGATCTCCACCTTCCGCGCGGTGCCCGCCATCACGCGCAACACGTTCTCCTCGGCGCTCTTGGGCACCGGTGCCCGCAATTCCACGAGTTTGAAGGTGCGCAGCAACAGCTCCACTTGGAAGGTTTTCGCCGGAATCCCGTTCACTGTCCAGCCGGGTTCGCCGGAAGGGAGCGTTGCACGGCGCAGGTCGGACACGCCGCCGACTTTGTCCGCGATGTAGATGCGGTCCACGGATGCAGTATCCTGAATGGCGAAATCGGTGAGCGGCCCGGCGAGTGTGTTGCCGGTATTGTTCTTCCACAGCCACCATGCCACAGCACCAAGTGTGAGCAGCACTACCAGTAAAAGCGTTCTTTTCTTCATGGTTTGTTCGCATAGCGATTCTTCCGCACAAAGAAGAATCCTACCCCGATCAACAGCCCCGCCAGCACAGGTAACGCAACGTTTGCCGCTTGTATGGCGCTTCGCCCGGTCTGTATGCGTTGGGGGTCCAATTGGTGCAAAGTGATGGCCCGCGAGCGGATGGAGATCAGGCTTTTGTCGTTCAGCAGGTAGTTCATCGCGTTCACGAAGAATTCCCGGTTGCCGTAAACTTTGGCCTGTACCACCTTGTCATAACCCATCGGGTAGTACATTTTTTTCGCCAAGTCCACCGGATTGGCGATGGCGTCGCCGTCGCTTACGACAACCATGGCCGTGCGACGGCCCCATTCACGGTAGCCGACCTGCTTCAATACACTGTCCGGCATCAAAAGCCGGTCCGCGAAGGCAGAGCGGAATTTGCCTTCCGTAAGCACCGCTACCGGGCGTTCCGGGGTATTGTTCTTATCCAGCCCCAAATCCATGTCCACCACGTTAAGGCTAATGCGCACAGGGCTTCTCAGTGCACGGCTGTAGCGCGAGGAAGTGAGCAGTATGATGCTCCTGGCGCTGTCCGTGGTGATGGTGTCGATGGTGCTTGCCAGCTTCAGGTGTACCGGGTCGATGTTGGCCACGATGGGGTGGCTGCTGGTGGGCACTACTACGGGTTCGAACGGGAATGGGCGGGTCTCCAGTTTCGGTTGGTCGCCATAGGGACGGGTATAGATCTGGATAGGCGCGCATTGCTTGTCCAACAACAGGTCTTTGTTGATGCGCACGCCATAGGCGAACAGCATCCTGTCCACGCCGAGGTCCAGCGGAGTGGCCATGGAGAACTGGTTGGTGCGCAAGCTGTCCAACTGCGGGTCCATTTCGTCCACGGCCCAAAGCACCTTGCCGCCGTTCATCACGAATTGGTCCAGGATGAACTGGTCCTTTTCGCTGAAGGCACTGTCCGGCTTGGCGATAATGGCCGCCTCAAACTGGTTGATGCGATATGGTCCTGCGTCGTTCTTGATGCTGAGCGCATCGATCCTGCCGTCCAGGCGCACGTCGCTAACATCGTACTGTTCCTGCAGCGCATTGGTGAGGTCTTGCGTGGCCAAATGGCCCAATTCCCCTTGCCCGTTGATGAAGGCGACACGCGCCCGGTAGTCTTCCGAAACTTGACGGATCCCACTGGCTACTTCGTATTCCAAATTGTTGATGGAGCGGTTCACCATCTCGGCACTGTTGCCCATCATCTGCGATTTCAGCAGTTGTAAAGGCAGGGTTTTGCCTTTGTAGGTGATCAATGCGCCGGGCCACGCTATCACTTCCTTTTGGGACCCCTTGTCCTGCGTGCGGATGCTGGTGTATTGCAGGCCTGATTCCTGCAATTGGCCGTAGACCTGGTCGCGCGTTTTTTCATCGACACCCGCACTGGGGTCAACAAAGCTGTACTGGAGATGGTCCGGGTTGCGAACGCGCATTTCATCCAACAAGTCGCGTGTGGCGGTGCTGAGCTGCTGGAGATCGGCGGGTAGGTCGCCTTTCAGATAGACCTTTACGAAAACCACGTCCTTCAAGCTGTCCACGAGGTTTTTGGTGGCCTCGGTAAGCGTGTACCGCTTTTCGCTGGTGAGGTCCTGCCGCACACGGAGGAATGAGCCAATGAAAAGCACCAGGAAAACCACGCCCGCGCCCATGGCCAGTTCGGCCAAACTGGCTGCGCGACGGGTGGCGTGTTTGCTGAACTTCATCTTACCACGTCCGGCTTTGAAGCACTGTGCGGGTGCCTAAAATGAACAGCGCGTCCACGCCGAGGAAGTATAGTACGTCCCGGAGATCGATCACTCCGCGGCTCATGCTGTCATAATGTTGTTGTATCCCGATGGATTTGATCGGCCCTTCCAAGGCTCCGAAAGCATCGAAGCTGGCCACCATGCCGAAGCCCGCCAGCATGATGAAGCACAGGAACACCGCGATGAGGAAGGCCACGATCTGGCTGTCGGTGAGCGATGAAGCGAATATGCCGATGGCCGTAAAACACGAGGCCAAGAAAAGCAGCCCGATGTAGCTTCCCATGATGCCGCCGTTGTCCATGTTCCATTTCGGCACCGCCAAGGAACCAACACTCCACCAATAGATCAGCGTAGGGATCAGTGCCACCACCACCAACAGCAAGGCCGCGGCATATTTCGCGAGCACGATCCGCAGTTCGGTCAAAGGCTTGGTAAGCAGCAGTTCCAGGGTGCCCGTGCGCCGCTCCTCACTAAAACTGCGCATAGTGACGGCCGGTACCAAAAAAAGCAGCACCCATGGGGCCATGTAGAAGAGCGGAGTAAGGTCGGCGTAGCCGGAATCGAGCACGTTGTTCGGGAACACCCACAGGAACAAGCCCGTGAGCAGCAGGAACACCGTAATGACGATGTGCCCGATCAACGTGCCTAAAAAGCCACGGACTTCTTTTCCGATCAATGCGAACATGCGTTTCCGTTCTTCCCGCCCAAGGGCCGGGAATGAAGGGGGCGAAGGTAAAGTCCTTCACGAAGTGGACAGCCTGCTTTCCGAGGAACGGCGTTGCCAAGTTTCGTTGCGGCTGCAGAGCCGATCAGAATTGGATCGTGGTTTTGCGCCGCGTCCGCTTGGGTTTTTTCGGGATCCGCTTGGCATCGGTGTCGCAATAGTTCTTCTTTATGAACGACGCGTCCTTGTCGCCCAAGCGCATGCTGCGGTTGAAATCGGCGCAGGCCTTTTCCTTGTCGCCCATTTCGTAATGGCTGTCGGCGCGGTAGTAGTACGCATTGGCAAGTTCCGTGGTGTCGGTGGCTATCACTTCGCTGAACGTGGCGATGGCTTCCTCGTATTGCTTGCCTTCATATTGCAAAACGGCTTTGCTCATCAAACCTCCGGGAATGTTGGGCTTCAGGCGCAACGCTTCAGCAATTTCCGCGATGCCCTCTTTTTCGTTGTACTGTTCGCCTTTGATCACACCCGAGAGGTAGAGCGCTTCGGGAAAGCCCGGGCGTAGTTCGCTGGCTGTTTTCACGCTCTTCAAGGCCGCGTCGCCCTCATCGTTGAGGTACAGTGCCCACGCACGGTTGTACCAGGCATCGGCATCCGTGGCATCCAGCTCAATGGCTTTTTCCGCATCGCGCAGCGCACCTTTGTTGTTGCCTTCGGCGATGCGCAAAGCGCTTCGGCTTACGTACAGGCGCGGGTCCGTGCGGCTGAGGTTCTCCGCATTGTCGTAATCTTCCATGGCCTCCTCGTAGCGCAGTTTCCGCTGGTGGATATCGCCGCGCAGCTTGTAAGCGGGCTCCAGCCCGGGGTGGTCCAAGATCACCGCGTTCACCAAGGCAAAGGCGCTGTCCAACGCTCCGCGGGAGTAGGCCGAAAGCGCGGGTTTCAACGCTATGCGCGCCGTGTCCTGGGCACCTGCGCCGAGGGAAAAGATCAAGAAAACTACAGTGAGGAAATGCTTCATGCAGGGGACTGGGATATTGGGCTTTTGTGTTCCGGCAGCCGGTGTTCAGAATGTGTGCTCCACGCTTCCGGAGGCGCAGCAAAAAGTGTTTTTACCACCGGCCA
>Ga0075152_10001810_pt1 | contig 15413 bp, 12 predicted proteins | sample JI61114C2DNA_FD_70964 | JGI IMG/M metagenome (GOLD analysis project Ga0075152, IMG submission 70964) | Wastewater effluent complex algal communities from Wisconsin, to seasonally profile nutrient transformation and Carbon sequestration -... | ecosystem: Engineered > WWTP > Effluent > Algae...
GCTCTCTTTCAGGTATCGGGCACGTTGCGCGATGGCAGTGGGGAAGGGGATGCCTGTTGTCGCTTGAATGCTGATGTCGTGCATGGAACTGTTGATCTGCCCGCCTTGTAGTTGCGCGCCGAGCGGCTCCAGTTGAAAGGCCGTCTTCCGTAACGCCTCCTGCTGCCGTACTTCCAATTCCGCAGCCGTCATGGCGGGATGCGTGCGCAACGCACGCGCCACGGCGCTATCCAGCGAAAGCACCGGAGCCTGCGCCTGTGCAGCGTTTCCGAGGAAGAGCAGCGCGACCACCGAAGCGCTCACAATCCCGTGCTTCCCATTACCGCTTTCACCACTTGATCCCTTTTCATTCTTCTTCCTGCGGAAAAACACCAAGTGATAGAGTACCGGCAACACCGCCAGTGTGAGCAACGTGGAAGTGATCAAACCGCCGATGACCACCGTGGCCAAAGGCCGCTGTACTTCACTACCCGGACTGGTGCTGATGGCCATTGGCAGAAAGCCGAGCGATGCAACCGCCGCCGTGGCCAACACGGGCCGCAATCGGGCCAACGTACCGCGCACCACGCGATCCGTCACATCCGTGATGCCTTCGCGCTGCAACTGGTTGAAATAGCTGATGAGCACAATGCCGTTCAGCACTGCCACGCCGAAGAGCGCGATGAAGCCCACGCCCGCACTGATGCTGAAGTCCAAGCCGCGTGACCACAGCGCGAACACGCCGCCCACGGCCGCCATGGGCACCGCACTGAAAATGATGAGCGCCTCGTTGAACGATTTGAAGGCGAAGAAGAGCAGCACGAAGATCAGCGCCAGCGCCAAGGGGACGGAGATCATCAAACGCGCGCTGGCTTCTTGCAGGTTCTTGAAGGTTCCGCCGTAGGCCACGAAGTAGCCCGTGGGCAGTGGCAACTTCTGTGCGATCAGCGCCTGGATGTCCTCCGCAACGCCTTGGATGTCGCGGCCCCGGACGTTGGTTTCCACCACGATCCGCCGGGCACCGTCCTCGCGGCTCACTTGCGCGGCGGCACTTTGAAAACCGATTTCCGCCAGTTGGCCCATCGGCATCTGCGAACCGTTCGGCAAGGGCACCAAGAGGTTCTTCAGTTTATCCGGATCGGCATCGCGCATGTCGGCCATGCGCACTACGAGGTCGAAGCGGCGCTCATCCTCGTAAACCACGCCTGCTTTTCCGCCGGCCAGCGCGGTGTTCAGCACCTGGTTCAGGTCAATGATGTTCAGACCGTACTGCGCGATGCGCGCCCGGTCGTACTTCACCACGAGCTGTGGCATGCCGGTTACCTGCTCCACCTTGATGTCCGTAGCGCCGGGCACGGTGGCGATCAACGCCGCTGCGGCATTGGCGGACCTGAAAAGCTCTTCGAGGTCATCGCCGTAGATCTTCACCGCAATGTCGCTCTTCACCCCGGCGATCAGCTCGTTGAAGCGCATCTGGATGGGCTGCTCGAAGCTGAGGTTCATGCCGGGGATCACGCTGAGTTTATCGCTCATCAGTTCCGCCATTTCCTGCCGGTCGGTGGTGGTGGTCCAGTCTTTCCGGGGTTTCATCACGATGATGAGGTCCTGGCTTTCGATGGGCATGGGGTCCGTGGGGATCTCGCTGCTTCCGATCTTGCCGACCACTTCTTTCACCTCGGGAAAATCCTTGAGCAGGATGCGCGCCAACTGGTCGCTCACTGCGATGCTCTGGCTGAGGTTGCTGCCTTGGCGGATGGTGACGTTGGTGGCGAAATCGCCTTCGTCCAATTCCGGGATGAACTCACCGCCGAGCCGACTGAAGACGAAGATCGCCGCGACCAACAAAACCAATGCGCCACCGACGGCGATGCGGCGGTGGTGCAGGAGTCCGCGCAACTTCGGCGCGTACCAATTTTGTAGGCGGTGGATCATGCGCTCGCTCCAGCTTTCGCCCTTCGGAATGTCCTTTCCCAGAAAGATGGAGACGGCCCATGGCACGTAGGTGAGGCTCAGTATCAATGCGCCGATGATCGCAAAGCTCACGGTAAAGGCCATTGGGCGGAACATCTTGCCCTCCACACCGATCAGCGCGAAAATGGGAACGTAGACAATGAGGATGATGACCTGCCCGAACACCGCGCTCTTCATGATGCCGCCCGCGCCGCGGATCGTCTCGTCGTTCATGCTTTCCGTGGAAAGACGCTGGCCCGCGTAGCGTTGGTGCAGGGCGAACATCATGCCTTCCACCACGATCACTGCGCCGTCCACGATCAGGCCGAAGTCGAGCGCGCCCATGCTCATCAGGTTGGCGCTTTGCCCGGCCAGCACCATGCAGCCGATGGCGAAGAGCAGTGCGAGCGGGATAACGCTGGCCACGATGAGGCCTGCGCGCCAGTTGCCCAGCAGCAGCACCAGCACGGCGATCACGATCAGTGCGCCCATCAGCAGGTTGTGTTCCACGGTGCCGATGGTGCTGTCCACCAGCTTGGCGCGGTCAACAAAAGCATCGATATGCACGCCCTCCGGCAAGCTGTGCTGGATTTCCGCCACGCGCGCTTTTACAGCAGTGACGGTCGCTAGCGCGTTCGCGCCCTTCAGCATTAGCACTACGCCGCCAACGGATTCGCCCTCGCCGTTGCGCGTCATCGCGCCGTAGCGCACGGCATGCCCATAGCGCACTTCGGCCACATCGCGCACCCGCACCGGGCTGCCACCGCGCGAGCTGATCACAATGTTCTCCACATCCTTCAGCGATCCGATCACGCCTTCACCCCGGATGAAATAGATGTTCGGACCTTTCTCGATGTAGCTGCCCCCGGTGTTTGCGTTGTTGTTCTCCAGCGCGTTGAACACGTCCATCAACGAGAACCCGGCGCCGGCCAAGCGGCGCGCATCCACGCTCACTTCGTACTGTTTCAGCAGACCACCGAAACTGCTCACATCGATCACGCCGGGCACGCCCAGCAAGTGTTTGCGCACCACCCAGTCTTGTAGTGTACGCAGCTCCAACAGATCGTACTTGTCCTTCTGGGCGCTGTCCACGGCGAGGGTGTACTGATAGATCTCACCGGTGCCGGTGGTGGGCGGCGCGATCTCCGGCGTGCCATAGCCGGGCGGGATCTGCGCTTGGACTTGTGTGATACGTTCTGCCACGAGTTGCCGCGTGAGGTAGAGCGGTACCTCGTCTTTGAATACCACGGTGATCACCGAAAGGCCGCTGCGCGAAACACTTCGCAATTCCACCACGTCCGGCAGGTTCTTGAAGGCCTGCTCCAGCGGGAAGGTGATGAATTGCTCCACCTCTTGCGTGGCGAGGTTGGGCGCGATGGTGTTCACCAGCACCTGGTTGTTGGTGACGTCCGGCAGCGCGTCGATGGGCAGCTGTGTAACGGACCAAGCGCCCCAGCCGATGAAGGCCAAAAGCAGCAAGCCGATGACGAGCTTGTTGCGGACGCTGAAAGTGATAATGCGATCGATCATGAGGTGGATCTATTGCTACTGAGTTTGATGGTTGGCACTTAGCTTGTGCGTTGCACCTGGTATGTCGACCCAATGGGCGGACGGTACAGATGTCCTGCACGGATTCCTTGCGGTAATTGAAAAAATGCACGGGGCAAAGCCACACCGTGCGAGGCGGTCCGATGCATATCGGACCACCGCCCTACGCCTGCTTCGGCGGGTTCCAGATATTTCCGGAGAAGGCGCTTAACGCCACCGGAACTTCGGGGCATGCCAAGAATTGCGCAGCGGGATCCTGTAACACGAATTCCGCAGGCCGCTCCGGCAAAAACGCCGGAGTGGCGCATGCGCAAAGCAGCTCATCGCAGCCGTTGTCGAAGGGATTGTGATCACCCTCATGCTCATCATGTCCATTGACCTCCTTGTCGTGGTGGCCAAAATCGCTGTGGTGCTCCAGTACATGTAGCACGGCTTGTGGCACGCGCACCCACTCGTGCAACTCCAAGGCGCTGACACCATAGAGAGCAAGGACGAGGGTGAATAGCACGGTACGCATGGTGATTGCACAAATGTAACCTGTGTTCGCAAAGTTGGTTTGTGATGGATGTCACATAACACGGTTGCGAACTGGCATCAGCGGACGGCGCTTTGTTGGGCGCAGCCTCTATTAGCGTTTACTCTTGTGCCGGTTTCGGGGTCCATCCGCGGTAATCAGCGGTCCCTATAAACGACAAAGACCCCGGCTTTCGCCGAGGTCTCTGTGATCCCGCTGGGATTCGAACCCAGGGCCCATACATTAAAAGTGTATTGCTCTACCAGCTGAGCTACAGGATCAAAAAACGCTTTACACGAAGGGTGTTCTGCGATTTGAGGGCGCGAAGGTAAACATCCGGCCCATTTGACCAAACACTTGTTCAATTCTTCGCGATCAGCGGCAAACGCTCGAATGGTTTTGTGCGGTCGAAGAGGTAGCGGAACGTGGCCAGCGTGCGGTAGTTGGTGGCACCGAGGCTCTCGCAAACGCGCAGCATTTTGGGGTTGAAATCGCCGATCCATGTTAGTACGGTGTCGTTGTAGCGGCCTGTTTCCATCAGCCATTTGCTCTGGTGGACGATCATTACGCCTTCAACGCCTTTGCCCTGCCATTCCTTCACCACGCCGAACACGATGCCGGTCATGGTCTTGGCGGTTCCTTTCCACTTGTGCCAGAGGAATTTCAGTTTGCCAAGCCAGTTGAGGTCGCCGTCCACGTAACGGAAAATTTCGTTCAGCTCCGGCAGGTTCACGAAGAAGGCAATGGGTTTTTCCTTGTGGTAGACGAAGATCACGATGCGCGGGTCCATCACGGGCTTCATCTGTTTGATGGTCTTCAGCGCCACTTCTTTCGGCATGGGCTTGAAGTTCTCGTGGTCCACCCAAGCGGCGTTGAGCACCGTGCGGAAATCCTCGGCGAGCTTCTCGGAGCTCATGCCGCGCACGTCGCGAACGCTGATGTCCGGGTCGGCTTGGAACTGGTTGTACTTGCGTTGGAAGATGGGCTGCACCGGCGTGATCGCGGAGCGTTTGAAGAAGAGCTGCTTGAAGTAGACCTGAAAGCCGTAGGCCTCGAAAAGCTCAACATAGTACGGCGGATTGTAGTTGGTGCCGTAGATCGGAAGGTCCGTATAGTTCTCGATCAGCAGGCCCCAGAACATGTTGCGCTCGCCGAGGTTCACCGGGCCGTCCATGGCCTCCAAGCCTTGTGCTTTCAGCCAATCGCGGGCGGTGTCGAAGAGCAGTCCTGACGCTTGCTGGTCGTTGATGCACTCGAAGAAGCCACAGCCACCGGTGGGTTGCTGCTTGTCGGTCCATGCGGTTTTGGGGTCGATGAACGCGGCGATGCGACCTGCGGCTTTTCCGGAATCATCGTACAGCACCCAGCGCTTGATGGCTCCGGCCTTGCGGTCTTCGCGGGCTTGCAGGAGTTTGTTCTTCGTGGGATCGAAGACTTTTTCCACATCCTGCTTCAGGTGTGGCACCCAGTTTTTATCGTCGGCATAGATCCGCCAGGGCACGCGCATCCAGTCATGCAGCGCTTTTCCTTCGGTGGCCTCAGCTATTTTCATCGGCGCGAAGGTCGGTCGGATGCATCAAAGCGCTGCCACGGGCTTCAGCTTATCCGCATGTTTGGCGCGGAGCTTCGCCACTTTCGGCGCGATCACAGCGCTGCAGTAGGCCGCTTCGGTGTTCCGGTCGTAGTAATTGTCGTGGTATTCTTCAGCCGGGAAGAATTTTTCCAAGGGAACGATTTCGGTCACGATGGGATCGGGGAAAACATCCTTCAACTCGGACAGTAACATTTCCGCAACGGTCTTTTGCTCGGCATCGTGGTACAGGATGATGGAACGGTATTGCGTGCCCACATCGCCGCCTTGGCGGTGGAGCGTTGTGGGGTCGTGGCTGGTCATGAAAATGCTGAGCAGGTCCTTGTAGGAGATCACGTCGGCATCGAAAGTCACTTGTGTCACCTCGGCATGGCCGGTGCGGCCTTCGCATACCTCGCGATAGCTGGGTGCAGGCGTGTGGCCGCCCGCGTAGCCGGACTGCACTTTTTCAACGCCGTTGATCCGCGTCATGATGGCCTCTACGCACCAAAAACATCCGCCACCTATTGTTGCAGTTTGCTTGTTCATCTTTTTAATTCACTGTTTGTCCCATCGCACATGCCATGCGATTTTGGGCAGTGCAAAGGTCGCATGCGAAGCGCAATCCTGACAGGTTTGTCGATTGTCTGTAAGTGGAATAACGCAATAAGCTTCAAGACTTAAGCCACAAGCTTTAAGCTTGAGTAGCACACAGCTCGCAGCGTTGGACTCTCGCCTCAAGACTCAGTACTCTTCTCTGTGTCCTCTGTGCCTCTGTGGTGAACCATTCAGGACTCCCGACTCAAGACTAAGTCAGCGACCAACGTATTCACCGCCTTCGGCACCCCGATCCCCGCAGCGTTCAGCATCTTCGGAAAAATGCTCGCCGGGCTGAAACCGGGCACGGTGTTCACTTCGATCGTCACCACTTCGGTGCCATCGCCTTGGCCTTCTTTCCAGAAATGGTCCACGCGCACCATGCCGTTGCATTGCAGGGCGCGGTAGATCTCTTCGGAACGCGCTTGCACGATTGCCGTTACGGCATCGGGGATGGGAGCGGGGACGATCTCTTGCGTGTCGGCGGCGTGGTACTTGGCTTCGTAGTCGAAGAATTCGTGGCTGGTACGGATCTCGCAGATGGGCAGGGCTTGCACCACGCCGTTCAAGCGGATCACGCCGCAAGTGAGCTCGCGCCCTTGCACGAAGGCCTCGCACATCACGCTGTCCGCTTCGCTAAAGGCGAGGTCCAGCGCGGCCTTCAGCGCTTCCTTCGACTTCACTTTGCTGATGCCCAAGCTGCTGCCGCTGTTGTCCGGTTTCACGAAGCAGGGGATGCCCGCGACATCCAGTGCGCGCTGTTCCATGTCCGTTTCATCACGGCGCAACAGCACCGAACCCGCCACCGGGAAGCCCATTTGGCGCAGCAGTCCCGTGGTGGCGTACTTGCTCATGGTGAGCGCCATGTTCAGCACGCCGCCGGTCTGGTAGGGCACGTTCAGCATGTCCAAGTAGCCTTGCAGTTTCCCGTCCTCGCCGGGCGTGCCGTGGATGGCGACCAGTGCGGCGGCAAAGCGTTCGTGGCCATTCCCGCGGTCGGCAGTGAAGGCGCCACGGTCGAAGGCCAACGGCGTTCCGTCCGCGCGTTCGCAGGTCCATGCGGCCTTTTCCACGGAGACGAAAACGGCCTCGTAACGGGATTTGTCCAAGGCGTCCATCATGGTACCCGCGCTTTGGCGGCTGATGACGTTTTCACCGGTATAGCCGCCACGCAGGATGGCGATGAAGGGGAGTGGCATTGCGGATATTCTGTTGCACCAAAGGAACGGCAGGGCTGTGCTGGTGGAAGGCGCGCGCTGGGGAAGTGCCAACGGGGCATTGTGAAGATCCGCAAGCCCTGCCGGGTTTATATTCGCGCCTTCCCGCCGCGGCGGAATGTGCGTTGAATGTCCACCCGCAATCGACTTTTCCTCCTTTTAGGCCCCGTGTTGGTCGCTGGTGCCGTGTTGGTCGGCGCTTGGGTGTGGCTGAACGTATACACCCGGCATAACGCGCGGGTGGAGGTGCCGGACCTGGCGAACATGACCCCGACGGAGGCCGCTTCCGTGCTTGAAAAGCTGGACTTGAAAGCCGAGGTGATCGATTCGGTCTACAACGACGACATCGCCAAAGGCGCCGTGGTGGACCAGGATCCGGACCCCGGCCACACCGTGAAACCGGACCGTACCGTGTACCTCGTGGTGAACGCGAGCCAGCCGAAAATGCTGAACATGCCTTCCTTGGTCAACCTCAGCAAGCGGCAAGCCATCAGCATGTTGGAGATCTTGGGCTTGAAGGTGGCCGAAATGCAGTACCGCCCCGACCCGTGCATGGATTGCGTGGTGGCGCAACTTTACAAGGGCCAACCGATTACCGCCGAAACGCGCATCCGGCGTGGGGAATCCATCACCTTGGTGCTTGGCCAAGGGCAGAACGGTGATCGTGTACCGGTGCCTGACCTGCGGGGCATGGGTTATGCGGAGATGAAGGCCGTGTTGAACCTCGCATCGCTGAACCTCGGCATCGTCGTGGAGGTGAAGGGTTGCAATACCGGCTGCGATACTGCGTTGGCCACGGTGGAGCGCCAATCGCCCGATCCGACCGTGGGGAGCACCATTGCGCCCGGCGGCTTGGTGGACGTTTGGCTCACCTTGGACAGCACCGCAACGGATCAACCTTGATGCTTGGAAACATGTCGGCAATCTTCACCCGGACAGCCATTGCCCTGGGCCTTTTGGCTTGTGTGCCGCAGCTTGTGGCGCAAGAGATCATCTCTCCGCTGCACGCCATTCCGCGCGGCAACGCACCCAGCATGCTGAAGGAAGGCGGGCTGAACGAGGTGTTCATCTACGACAACACGGGGCAGACCATTCCGGTGATCGACGACTTTTCCGTGGACCGCACGCGCCACCTCAACGCACAGAGCAGCGATGCGAACGTTTCGTTGACGGAGACGATCTACCAGCTGGAGGCAGGTGGCATCAGCACAGCAGGGATGGCCTTCGTGAATGACACTTCCTACCATATCACGTTCGACACGCAGAACGACACGCTGATCGTTACGCAAGTTGCCAATCCGGCGATCGTTGTGATCGTTCGCGACCTTTCCGTTTACCCTGTTGCTGAGCAGAGCATGTTCCTGTGGCCCCCATACACGGTGGTGGATACGGTGAACGACGCTACTACGGACACGCTGGCATTGGAGGGTGACCTCTTCCAAGATTCGTTGTTGGTTTACAGCGTTGGGGCCGACCCGCGCACCTACATCAACCCGGACAACAGCACGCGCCCTTGGGTGCTTTGGGCGGATGATGATGCTTACATCAACGGCACTTTTCCGCTGAACCCGCCCACCATCGGCGTGGCCACGCTGGACGGCATGGACCGCACGGGATATCCATACGCGCCGGAAGCTCCGAATTCCATCGGCCTTGCGGATCACCTTACTTCCGTACCGATCAACCTGGTGTTTCCTGCCAGCGACAGCATTTACCTAAGCTTTTTTTATGAAGCCATCGGACTTAGTGGGAACAATGCCCTTGATCAATTGCATGACGACAGTTTGCGGTTGGAATTGTACGCGCCGGATGAGAACAAGTGGTACCTTGTCTGGAGCACGCCGCAAGCCCCACCTATCGATTCCTTCAAGCAGGTCATGGTGCCCATCAAAGAGGCGCAATACCTCAAGCCGAACTTCAAATTCCGTTTCAGCAACGATGCTACATTGGGCGGCGCGGTGGACCAGTGGCACATTGATTACGTGCGTTTGGACCGCAACCGCACCGTGGCCGATACCATTCTGAAGGACGTGGCATACGTGTATCCCGAAGCCGGACTGTTGGATAAGTTCACGTCCGTGCCCTACGCGAAATTCGTTGAATCACCTGGGAGCTACATGGCCAATTCCGTGGATTTGGTGCAACGCAACAACGACACACAGGACAAGTTCATCACTTGGGGCTACGGCGTGGATTCCGACTGCGGCTGGAGCACCTCGCGCAGCAACTACGGCAACAACATCAGCAACAACGCGGAGACAAGCTTCAACACTACGCACCCTGTGAACAGCGGCGCAGACCCGCTTGTGTACGATGTTTCCGGCTGCGTTGATGCTGCGTTCGTCACCACCAAGTTTTGGACCAACGCCACGCCGGACGCGCTGGCCTATAACGACACGGCGAGCTACCGGCAGGAGATCAGCAACTACTACAGCTACGACGATGGTACGGCCGAAGCGGGGTACAGCATCGGGCAAGGTGCGGGAAGCAAGATCGCCTTCCAATTCGATACCCAGGGCAGCGATTCACTGCGTGCGTTGCGGATGTACTTCGACCCCATCTTCACATACAACGGAACCGTGAATGACCCCAACAGTGGTTCGTTCATCATCACGGTGTGGAGCAGCCTTGCCCCGGAAACGATCATCTACCAAAACGTGAACTTCAGCAACCCGCAATACCACACGTGGGGACCGGATCATTTCGTGGAATACCCGTTGGACAGCACCATCGCCGTTGGCGGAACATTCTACGTTGGCTGGGTACAGACGAACAACACGGAGCTGCAACTGGGCATGGACCGCAACCGCGACAATCATGACAAGATGTACTACAACACCGGGCTGAGTTGGAGCGGCTCCTCGCAGGTCGGTTCTTGGATGATCCGCCCCGTGGTGGTGGCTCCGTTGGATCCTTTCGCCGGTGTGGATGAAGTTTCGCTTCCAGTTGAAACGTTGGCGGTATTCCCGAATCCGGCGGGGAATGAATTCCAAGTGCGTTGGAACGGGAGCAAGGCGGCATCGTTGCAATTGCTTGATCCCACAGGTAGGACCGTGCGCACGTGGGCCGGTGTGGAAGGCCCGATGGCCGTGGGCGACTTGGCACCGGGCTTGTATTTGGTACGTGCGGTTTCCAGCAACGGCAGCACGTTGGCGCAAAGCCGATTGATCGTTCAGCATTGATGAAAGCAGACGCGGGGATGCCCGAAAACGAACCCGCGGAAGCCAGCGAAGACCAAGAGCTTTACGAACACCACCGCATTGTGGCCGACCCCGGCCAAGGGCTGTTGCGGTTGGACAAATTTCTATTCGACCACATGGCCGGCGCATCCCGGTCGCGCATCGCTGCGGCGGCGCGCAACGGCAACGTGCTGGTGAACGGAAAATCCGAAAAGCCCAGCTACAAGGTGAAACCGCACGACGTGGTGACGCTGGTATTGCCGAACCCCGTGCGCGAGGTGGAACTCGCTCCCGAGGACATTCCTTTGGAAGTGATCTACGAGGACGACCAGATCCTGCTGATCAACAAACAGCCCGGTTTGGTCGTGCATCCCGGACATGGAAATTGGACCGGCACGCTGGTAAACGGCTTGCTGTTCCACTTCGGGAAATTGCCTTCATCGCCCAACCAGCCTGTGCCCCGGCCCGGCCTGGTACACCGCTTGGACAAAGACACCAGCGGCGTAATGGTGATCGGCAAAACCGACGAGTCACTCACGCATTTGGCCAGCCAGTTCTTCAACCGCACCAACGACCGCCGTTACTGCGCACTGGTCTGGGGCGATTTCGATGAAGAGGAAGGTACCATCGAAGGCAACTTGGACCGCTCGCCGAAAGACCGCACCGTAATGTCCGTGCCGGTGGACCCTGAGCAAGGCAAAACCGCCATCACCCATTGGAAAGTGATCGAGCGCTTCACTTACGTCACCTTGGTGGAATGCAAGCTGGAGACGGGCCGCACGCACCAGATCCGTGCGCACATGAAGCACATCGGCCATCCACTTTTCAACGACGCCCCTTATGGCGGCGACCGCATTTTGAAAGGGACGGTCTTCAACAAGTACAAGCAGTTCGTTGAGAATTGCTTCAAGCTACTGCCCCGCCAAGCGCTGCACGCGGCGTTGCTGGAGATCGAGCACCCGCTCACCGGCAAGCGGATGAAGTTCGAAAGCCCGCTGCCCGCCGATATGGAGGCCGTGCTGGCGAAGTGGCGGATCTACACGAATTCGCGGCCCTTGGAGGATCCGGGGGAGGAGTTTGATGCGGAGGCGGCTAACAATATGAAGTGAGTTTAGTTGTCAGTTGTTGGTTGTCAGGCGTGCAACGCCAAAGCGCTTCGCGTCGGCGTGCTGCATTGCATTGCTTATTGCCGTCTCGGGAATGAAGAACAACTGACGATTGAAAAACAGGAAGAAGCGCACGTGCATAAATTTGGCGTTGTACGTATCTTTAGGCCACTATGGGAACCACAGCGACCAAGGTCAAGCGAAAAACCACGCGCAGCAAGCTCACCTTGAGCGTAAGCAGAAGGCACGTGGACCTATTGCGCCGATTGAGCAAGCGGGAAGGGAAGTCCATCACCGAACTGGTGGAGGAGTTCGCGGAAAGCAACGCCAAGGCGACCGCAATTACCAAGGAAGGGGATGGTTGGGTAAAGCGCAATGCGGGCATCCTCGCCAAAAAAGTAAAGCCGGCCGACTGGAAGCGGGATGACCGTGTGGGTGAATTGTTGAGGAAATCCGGTTTGCGTTGATGCAGATCCTGTTGGATACCAATGTGCCGTTGAACGTCTTCTTGAACGGCCTTCCTGGACACGAGCGGCCTCAGCCCCTTGAAAGCATGCAGGTGATGGACCTGGTGGATAAAGGGCGCATCACAGCGCACATTACGCCGACCGGATACAGCAACACCTATTTCATTCTGAAGAATTACTTGGGCAAGTCCGCAGCCATTACCCGTTGCAATGACTTGCTTGACATCACTTCCATCATCGGGCAGGATGAAGCCGTGTTCCGGTCCGCCCTCAACAGTGGATGGTCGGATGTGGAAGATGCCGGTCAATACTTCGCAGCCCGGCAATTGCCGCGCATTACTCACCTGTGTACCTGCAACGCCAAGGATTACAAGTCGGCATCGGGCCTGAAGGTGGTTTCCCCGAAGCAGTTGTTGGCTTTGCTGAAGTAGCGGGTAAGTTGTCGGATTTAGCACTCACGGCCCAACCTCAAAATCGCGGTACCTGCCGAAGCCCAGAACGGGCGTGGTGCCAGCCGGCGGCGCGCCGAGTATGATGCGATACTTGCCCTGTGGCAATGGAGGAAGCCCCACCGTGCGGGTGAGCGGTGCGATGTTCTCGCAGTTGACACCCACCTGCCCGATGCCGACCCGGATCTCGGTGAACATCGCACCGGGCATCACAGGCCGCACCTCCACGCTGTCGCGGTAGCTCGCACAGGTGCCATCGTACCAACGGAAGTTCAGGAATGCCCCTTTGCCGGCCTTCGGCAGAACGGGGTTGATGGTCATGTCCTCATCCGGGATCACTGTAGCGATCGACGTCCAAGGGCCAATGTCGAAGGGCTCGAAACGGTCGCCGTGCTCCGCATCGTAGGTGTAGAGCGCTTTGCCGCCGTTGCTACAATACAGGCTGTCCGTTGAGAACATGTTCCAGCGGCCACCCAAGCCCGCCACGCTTTGCTGGATTTCCTGCAGGTTGAAATAAGCCTTGCCGAGCGTGAAGGGGATCGCGATCGTCGGCAAGTTGACGTCGCCCGGAATGTTACGGAGGTCCACCTCCATCACCTGTTTGGTGGACTTGTCGAACACGGTCCAGATCATGTTTTTCAACCCGCACCCGGTGGGCATTTCCAATACCATGCGGAAGGCATCGCCGGGCACGCTGTCCATGCGCCAATGGTCCGGGGCGCGCTCGCCGTCCAGGTGTGCGGTGTAGTTCCACTTTCCGAATTGGTGCACGGGAAATGGGGTGCGCAACTCGACCTTCAGATCGGCACAGCAGCATTGGGCGGTCGCGGAGCTTGCGAGGAGGAGGACGGGGAGGAGGAAAGTGATGTGCATGGTTATCGGTACACGTGGTGGAAGAATGTGTTCAATGGTGGCGTTTGGGCTGTTCATGTAGCAACATACGGCAGACAACCAACGCGGGAGTTCCTAACCTTGTAACCCATGTACATCCTCACCGGAGGCATCATCTTGTTCACCGCCGCTTGGTTGATCGGTTTCGCAGGGTGGTGCGTAGCACGACCCGTCAGCGCGGCGCAGTTCCTGCATCGCTTCGCCAGCACACCGCGCGCGCACTACACCGAGCAGGTCCTCCGGGTTGTGGCCGGTTTGGCAATTGCGATGCATGCACAATTGATGCCCTTCTTGGAACTGTTCCGGATCTTCGGGTGGCTACTTGTGATAACGTCCATGGCGTTGATGCTCCTTCCATGGCGGCTGCATCAACGCTTCGCCCAGTGGGCCATACCACAGGCCGTGCGGCACCTGCGGCTCTATGCGTTGGGGTCCTTTCTGCTTGGTGCGGTATTGGCTTGGGCCGTTCTGTGCCCAATGCTTGTAGGGTTCTGAATTTGCTCCTGCCAGTACTCTCGGCCTGCTCATTCAGGAGCCATGCCGACGGCAGGCCGGCGCCGTGCCCGGTTGGGCCGGGGCGGGGGGAGGTTTTCGCAACGCCAAGCGGCAGGGTGGGGGGAATGCAGTTAACTGTCGAACCGGGAGCGCCGTAGCTATACATTTGCTTATGGCCACCCGGCAAGCCTTGCATAATCCCCGAGCGGATGGACCCACGTGGGTCCTTGGGCCAGTTGGACTTTTTCAATTCTTAAACCTGAAAACGGTGACATGAACATGCATTCCCTATGGACAGCATTGGTGCTTGGCGTGGTTCTTCCCACCGGCATGCACGCACAGAGCATCGCTTGGTTCCACCCGTATGTGGGCACGAACGCGGAGTGTACGGGCGTGCAGCGGTCATCCACCGGCGATCTCTTCATGTCGGGTTCCACCCGCAACAACAATCTTTTCGATGGGCTCGCACCGGGCAATATGGGTTACGACGATGGCTTCGTTGCCCGGGCGGATGCCATGGGCACGATGCAATGGATCCATACCATCGGTGCAACCAGCGCGGATTTCACTTTGGATGTGAAGGAATTTGGCGGCCGTATCACCGTAAGGGGATTGGTGACGAACTGGGGTGGTTCATCCAGCATCAATTACAATGGTACTTCCACCCCGATCACCGGCACGGGAGCCTACATCATGCAAGTGGATACGGCTGGCAGTTTACTATGGCTGGAACAAGTGAACGAGGAGAGCACGGACATGCTCGTTGACGGTACCGGCAATATCTACTATGCCGCCGCAGAGGATTCCATGCGCTACTACAAGTTGTCCCCGGACGGCGTCGTATTGCAGCGCCATACCATCAGTGATATTGTTCGGGGATTTGCCATGGCCGTTAGCCCCGATGGTGATGTGTGGGTCGCAGGCCAATGGGCCTCCCCTTATCCCTCCACGGTCTGGTGGGCGGGGCAAACATTCACCAGGCACGGCATCCAAAATGATATCCTGGTGGCCAAGTTCGATCCCAACGGCAATGCCCTGTTCGCAACGCAGTTCGCCAGTGATGGTTCCGACTATGTCAATGACATGGTCCTTTCGGACGATGGAACGATGCACCTGTCCGGCAATTTCGGAGGCATCGTGGATCATGACGGTGATACGCTGGCCGGTAGTGCCCCCCGATGGTTCTTGGCCACCTTCGGTCCCTCTGGCGCGTTGCTCGCCTTGGATGATACGTCGTTCCGGGCAAGTGGATCTACAGGAATGCTGGCCATGAACGATGCCGATGAGGTGATCGCGACCATCAATTTCCCGGATACGTTGTACCACGATCTGGATACCCTGTTCAGGAGCGAGAATAAGGCCGGTATTCTCGCAAAGTGGGATGCCTCCGGCCAACTGAGCTGGTATACGGCACTTGGCTTTACCAGTCCCGGGCGGGTCAACACCGGGGT
>Ga0075152_10001813_pt1 | contig 15405 bp, 7 predicted proteins | sample JI61114C2DNA_FD_70964 | JGI IMG/M metagenome (GOLD analysis project Ga0075152, IMG submission 70964) | Wastewater effluent complex algal communities from Wisconsin, to seasonally profile nutrient transformation and Carbon sequestration -... | ecosystem: Engineered > WWTP > Effluent > Algae...
TGGGTTTACACCACGCTCTCCAAAGACGGCGGGCTTACCTGGAGCATGCCTGCCCCCATCGCCATGCTGCCGGATGCGAATCTCTGCGAGCCTGGAGCGCTGCGCTCACCCGATGGCAAACAGATCGCCGTGCTGCTGCGGGAGAACTCGCGGAAGTACAACTCGTTCGTTATCTTTTCCGATGACGAGGGCCTGAGCTGGACGGAGCCGAAGGAGCTGCCCGCCGCGCTCACGGGTGACCGCCATGTCGCCAAATACACGAAGGATGGCCGCCTCTTCATCAGCTTCCGCGACACGACGCATGTCAGCGCGACCAAAGGCGACTGGGTCGGCTGGGTGGGGACTTATGATGACATCGTCAAAGGCAGCGAGGGGCAGTATCGAGTCCGCATCATGGACAACACCAAGGGTCAGGACTGCACCTATCCTGGCGTGGAGCTGCTGCCAGATGACACCCTCGTCACCACGACTTACGGTCATTGGACGGAAAATGAGCCTGCCTATGTCGTCAGCGTGCGCTTCAAGCTCAGCGAGCTGGATGCTAAGCTGAAGAAGTAGCTTTGATCCATTCTCTCCAACCTTTATACAGACAGCACATCTGATACCGGACGCAGAATCGTGTCGCCTGAGATTCGTGAAGGCAGCGAGGTGAGAATGACGCAGTTCGTGTCGGTGGCGGGATCAGCCCAGGCGAGTGTGCCCGTCGATCCGCTATGGCCGAAGCTCCTCTCCGAGCAGCCTTTGCCGAAGCCAATGGGTCCGATCATGAACCCAATGCCGCGACGAGCTTCGAGACCGGGAGTGTGGTTTTGAATCATGCGTTGGGCGGTTTCCCCACGCAGCACTTTGCTGGTGGGGTGCATGAAGCTGTCGAGAAACCGTGCCACATCGGCTGCAGAGCCATGTGCGCCACCCCAAGGCGCGGCGAGGTTTCGCCAATAGATGCTATTCCAATCCCATGTGGTCGCCTGAGGATCGCCTGCGCCTGATTCCGGCGCAGCGTGCTCGGTTTGGCAGCGGATGGTGTCTTCGAGTTTGAATGAGCCCAGGCCGAGAGCCGTGCGCGACATGCCCAACGGCTCGAAAACTTCCTTCGCCAGAAAATCGGGCAGCTTTGTCTTCGAGATGCGCTCCACGATCTCCGCCGCGAGCAGGATGCCCATGCTTTGATAATGATACTTCGTCCCTGGTGCAAAGAGCAGCGGTGTGTGGATGGCTCCGCGCACGAACTCCGCCAGCGACGCGTGTTGGGAACGTAGTTCGGTGTTGTTTTCGAGCTGGTCAGGCAAGCCGGAAGTGTGCGTGAGCAGTTGCTCGATGGTGATGTCTTTCCGCGCTCCTTCATTGAATTCGGGGATGAACTTCATCGCCTTGTCGCTCAATCGCAGATCGCCGCGATCCACCAGCACCATCACGCCAGCCGCCGTCATCGTCTTCGTGATGGATGCGAGCAGGAAGATGGCATTCGTATCCTTCGCACGGCCAAAGGCCTGCTGAAACGTGTCCTGGCCGTTTCGTACATGCAACACGGCGGATTTGAGCGCTCCGGCATCAATTTGCTTCTGGATGATCTGCGCGGCTGTTTGCATTCGATCTGGACTGGCGCTGTGGCTTTTTGTCGCAGCGATACTGGCGATCAAGGTCATGAGGGAGCGGCGGTTCATTGGATTCAACGGTTCAGCTCGTTCATCACCGCCAGCGTCATCGCTTTGACGCCAAACGTGATCGATGGGGCAGCTTCAGGGCGATAAAACGGTGAATGCAGGCTCGGCAACACCTCGCCGGTCTTGGCCGCCTTCTCGACTTTCTCCGGCGCGACAGTGCCCATCCAGGCGAGAAAAACAGGGATCTTCTCTGGTGTCATCGTGTAGCGGGAGAAATCCTCACCGGCCATGGTGGCCTTGCGTTCAATCACACTGGCTTTGCCAAAGGCATCGGTCCACACCTGGCCCACGCGTGTGGTGAGCGCGGGATCGTTGAACAACGACGGCGTGCCGGGTCCGGTGAGCTTGATCTCGGGCAGCAAATTCTCCGGCAAACCAGCGGCGATGCCGAGGCCGCGGCAGATGCGTTTGATCGACTCCAGCACCTGATTCCGCGTCTCGGCACTGGTGGTGCGTACAGTGAGACCTAGCTCGACCTTGTCAGGGATGATGTTGTGCTTGGTGCCGCCGTTGAACTTGCCGACCGTCACCACCACCGGCTCCACGGGATGCAATTCGCGGCTGTCGATGGTTTGCAGCGCCAGCACAATCTGCGAGGCAAGCACGATGGGATCCTTCGTCGTATTCGGCATCGCGCCATGACCACCGACGCCTTTGACCAAAATGTCCACGGTATCCGTACTCGCGGTGGCTGGGCCGCTGGTCACACCAAAAGTGCCGACTGGCAGTCCAGCATCGCAATGCAACGCCAGACACACATCCGGCTTGGGGAAGCGCTGGAACAGGCCGTCTTCAATCATTGCCTGCGCTCCCATGCCGCGCTCCTCCGCCGGTTGCGCGATGAAGACCAGCGTCCCCTTCCACTTGCCCTTCGAAGCCGCGAGCACCCTCGCAGCTCCGACCCAGCACGTCATGTGCATGTCGTGACCGCACGCATGCATCACGGAGACATCATTGCCCGCGTCGTCCTTCGTGGTGGTCTTGCTGACGTAGGGCACGGAGCCGATCTCGCGCACAGGCAGTCCGTCGAGGTCGGTGCGAACGAGCACTGTTTTTCCCGGCCCATTTTTCAAAACACCCACCACCCCGAAACCGCCGATCTTCTCCGTCACTTCAAATCCCAGCGCGCGGATTTCCTGCGCCATCCGCGCGCTGGTCTTCTCCTCATGGAACGACAGCTCGGGGTGCGCATGCAGATGCTCGTAGAGCTGGATCAATGATGGCCGCTGATCTTCGATGAAAGTGTCGATAGGATCTGCGGCGTGCAGGCTGGCGGCGATGAGGAGGGCAAAAACAAGCTGCTTCATGAGAAAAGGTGGGACTGACGAAACGTCATAGTCGCCCTCTTCCTCACGGCTTCGCTTGAATGATGAAATCAAAGATCTGGCCATAGCGCCTGCCATCGAGCGTGATGTCCATCGGCACCATTTGCACTCCGGCGGGCAGTGTTGCGGCATCAGCGGTGAGGTTGATCTTAAAGCTCTGACGCGATTTCGGAGCGACGGTGCCTTCCAGCGCAGCGGGCTCGGCTTTCACGCCAGGAGGTAGATGGAGAGCGACTCGATGCTGCTGTGGGGTGTCGCGGAAGTTGCGCACGGTGATGCTCACCTCGGTCGGTTGTGCGACATCGACACGATATGGATAAGCGCTGACCCAGTAGGGGTCGTAGCCGTACTCATAGTTCGCGTCGGGCAGCAGGGCCTTGTATTTGCGGATCGCGCGCAGAGCCCAGTCGTGAAAGCGGTCCACAAAGGCCGCTGGCTCGGTCATGAGCACGCCGTGCGCGCCCATGATGATGTCGGGCTGGAGCTGTTGCAGATACTTCGCGGCGACGAGGTAGCCTTCCTCGATGATGGCGCTGTTGCGGGCGTTCACACACTCGTGGCCGTTCTGCGCGGGATCGGCGGGATCACCGAAAAGATTGTCTCCGGTGAAGACGATTTTTTTGCCATCGAGCTCGAGCCAGAGCGCGTTGCCGAACTCGGTCTGGCCTGGCATCCAGTCGATGTGCAGCTTGTAGCCTTCCCACTCGATGACATCACCAGCTTTGAGGATGCGGTCGATCTTGGCCTTCTCGAATCCGGCGTTGTAGGCGCCGATCATGGCCGGGTAGTCGTAGAAGCGAGGGTTCTCACATTTGTCGGCGATGCTGTCCATGGTCCAGAACTTCACGCCGTGCTCCTGAAGCGCGGGGAAGAGCGTGAAGTGGTCGCCATGCGAGTGGGAGATCCAGCAGGCGTCGATCTGCTTCAGGCCGAGGCGCTCCTTCATGTCGCTGATGATGCGCTCCAGTACGAGCTTCGGGAACAGGCCGCAGTCCAGCAGCAGTGCGTGGCCGCTGTCGGCGATGAGGATGGCAAAATTCTTCCCCGCCATCTCCGGGCCGAACATAAAAAGATGAGGTGTCACCTGGACGATGTAGTTCGCCTTGGTCGGTTTCATGGTGGGATGGGCGGCGCGCTTGCCGAATGATTCGGAAGGATAGCCACGCACATAGTCCGGTCGGAAATCGACGAGCTTCTGGTGATAGGCCTCGAACTGTTTCGTCGCATCACGAATGACCGGACCATGTGATGGGAACGCAGTCTCAATGCCAAGCGTGGCGAGCTTTTGCACGGAGGTAGTGAGCGCGTCGAGTCCCTTGGCGAAACCGTAATCCCACTCAGTGTCGAACCAGTTCGTCATCTTCGCGCCGTCGTGCATCACGCCGCCGGTGAAGACCAGAGTAGGTCCGTTGCGCCTGATGATGAAGCTCATGCCACCAGGAGAATGCCCAGGCGTGCTTACGCAGGTGATTTCGAAACCGTTCCAAGTGAACAACTCGCCATCTGCGAGTGTGCGGTCGATTTTCACCGGCGCGGCAGGCGGGCGCACATAGCTCGCGCCATGCACACTGTATTTGTCACCAAGGCGGGGGTGCCATTTGCGGAACGAGAGTGGGTTTTCGAGAATCTCTTTCTCCGCTCCAGATGCTGCGACCTTCGTAACCAAATGATCTAGTTTCGCCGCTCCCTGGCATAGTTCACGATGATGATCCGTGAGTAGCAGCCACTCGACCCGCTTCACGCCGATTTCCTCCAAATGCTCCAGCGCGCTGCCGTCGCCTAGATTGATGAGCAACGCGGCGTCTTCGTGCTTCAGCACATAAACATTACAGGTGTCCTGCCAGAGCTGTACACCCGGCACCAGTTGCAGGAACTCAGCGAGCACGAGACTTGGCAGGACGAGGATGGCGATGACGAGCAGTTTCATTCTGGCAATGAAACGTCACTACAAGTCTAGTTCACGCCATCACCTTCATCACGCGCTCCAGATGATCTCCACCTTCTCGCCGTGCTGGTCGTGCGCGGGATTCAGGGCGCGGAGTTCGAGCACGAGCTTCTCTGGTGTCGCACGCGCCGTGACCCAGCCATTCGGGCGCTCTTTGCCAAAGACATAGGCCACAGGTGGCAGATTGATGAGCTGGATGCCAGTCGTCTCGTGCTTTTTGTATTCCCAGGTGTGGGTGTGACCATAGACGAAGGCCTTCACTTTTTTGTGCTTCGCGAGCACGGCAAACATGGCATCACTGTCCATCATTCCTCCTGGCTTCTTGCCTTCGGGAACAGGTCCTTGCGGATTGTGATGCGCCAAGACCACGGTGGGCTTGTCAGGAGATGAGGCGAGCGAGCGGTCCAGCCAGCCAAGCTGAAGTTCACCGAGTTCGCCGGGCGTCTTGTTCACGTCCTTCAGGGTATCGAGCAGCACCCAGTTCATGGTGGCACTGCTGAGCACTTCGACGTGTTTGCCTTCGACTGGACGCGGATCCTGCGGGCTCGTCATGGCTCCGATGAAGTGCTTGCGATCATCATGATTCCCCAGCGTGCAGTGGACCTGGATCGCGGACTCGCGCAGAGGCTCGATGAGCTTCACAAAGGTGTCGTAGTCGGCCTGCTGTCCGTCGAGATAGGCGCAGTCGCCATTCACGAGCACCCCAAAAGGCTTCTGCCCGATCTTGAGCACCTGATTCACACAGCGGGCGAGGTTTTCCCCCATGACAGCGCCACGTGCTTCGAGCTTCACATCCGCAGCGATGTGCGTGTCTGAAAACAGAACCCACAGCTCGGCATTGGATTCATCAGCAGCCGGGGCAAAGCGGGGCGCGATGGCGGCAGCGAGTGATCCTTTGAGCCAATGGCGGCGGGAGATGGGGGGGAAGGTGATGGGCATGACCGGGAAAGAACGCCACAAATCCGCCCAGCTTGTCCACTCCTTTGTTTTTCACTGACTGCATCATGGCATCACCACGCGCGCTCGATAGAAGGTGGGAACGCTCCCCGCCGGTGAGCTGACGAGCAGGGTGCGCACGATGCCGCTGCCTTCAGAAATAGTCGCCGTGCCAGTCGGCGCAGTGCCATTGATGCTCGTGGCCAGCGGCAGCCAGGTCACAAAGTCGGTGGTGCATTCGATGATCAAGATGATGCCCCGGGCGAGACTGTTGCGCGTCAGGCTGATCCGGGCATTGCCGTCGATGATTTGCAGGCTCAACGGCATCATGGAACTGCTGCCGAGGGCGAACTCGATCACGTTGGCGATGCCGTTGCCATTCGCATCGGCGTCCGGGGTGTTGAGCGCGGGATCAGCAAGCTGGGCGGGGGTGAGATGCACATTCCGCCAGTCATCAAAGCTCTCTACATCAGGCGCGGTGTAGAGAGCGGTGATTTCTGCCTGACTTAAAGCACGGCGGTAAATGCGCAGGTCGTCGAGCTGACCATTCCAAGAATTGCCGCCGAGCGTCGTGTCACCCACGCGCAGCATGCCGGGCGTGGTGCCGCCTGGACCGGTGTTGAACTGGGTAAACAGTGTGCCGTCATCGTAATACACCCGCGTGCGCCAGGTGCCGGCGTCGTTGTAGTTCACCAGAGTGAGAAGATGCCACTGGCCATCATTCAGCACGGGTGCGGTGGCGAGCTGACCGCCATACTGACCACCGTTCACACCCTGTACATTGGTCATCGTGTTCGTGGCCCACAGGCGCATCTGCGCGTAACCGCTGACCACGCCGTCATCTTTGCCGATGATCGTGCGGTAACCACCAACGAAGCTGCTGCGGACCCACACACTGATCGTGAAAGGATCACTGCGAGGGACGAAGTTGAGATCACCCTGATTCGCCGGGAAGAAGCGGTTGATGGTGGCGCTCGCATCACCTGGACCATAGGCACCACCGAAGCGACCTGCGCTGATCCAGTGCGCGGCAGGCACGCTGGTGGAGTGGTTGTTGCCGCCACTGGCGCTGTCCCATAGCTGGGTGCCGCTGCCTTCATCAAAGGTGTAGTGCAGCACGAGGTCGGGATCGCTCACGAAACCGCTCACTGGCTGCACATCGATCAGCAGTTCGCGAGTATCGATGCCGGATGAATCAACGACTTGGAAGGTCAGCGCCGCTCGTGCTGGGGCGATGGCCGCGCCGCTCAAAACACCGCCGCTGCTGAGACTCAGGCCGAGAGGCAAAACGCCGCCACTGAGACTCCAGGTGCGTGTGCCGACACCACCGCTCGCGCTCATGGCATGATTGAAAGGCACGCCCACCGTCGCCACCGGCAGCGTCGCGGTCGCGATGCTCAGCGTTGGATTCACCGTGACCTGCGCGGGCGTGCTCGTGATGCTGTCCTGGGCGTTCGTGACCTCCACCGTATAGCTTCCAGCGTCGTCGAGAGTCACGGAGGCGATTTGCAGCGTCGGGCTGTTGGTGCCCACGATGGTGCTGCCGCGCCGCCACACAAAGCTGAACGGCCCGGTGCCGCTCACCGCGACGGTGTAGCTCAAAGGATTCCCCACGGCCAAAGTGAGGCTCTGCGGCTCGCTCACGATGCCTGGTGCCTGTGGCAAAGGTGCGGACGGTGGCGGCATCGGCACGCCAGCAGCATCGCGGCCATCGAGCTGCGTCAGGTAGGCGATCAGATTGTCCCGGTCCGTACTGGAAAGGCTCTGCACGACATGATGCGGCTGTGCCTGGGTCAAAACGTTCGCATTGGCGACAAGCAGCGCATTGATCTGGTGCGGCACATCTTGTGTGCGCTCGATCTCGATGGTGTTCACTGCGCCCGCGTTCAGCGTGGCCGTGGTGACGGCCCAGAGCCAGCCGCTCGCCATGAAGCCATTGTCCGGCAGCTGCCGTGCGACCGTGATGGGCTGCGACACGCCGTTGATGATGAGGTTCGCCGTGCCGCCGTTGTAATGCCGTACATAACGGAAGGCGATGCGTGCCCCTCCACCGCTGCCGCCATCGACATTGTTGAAGCGCACGGAGGAAGCGCCGCTGTTGTTGAGATAGGCCGCCGCGCCGCCGAACATGCCGCGAATGAGTCCGCCGCCGCCTTCGGCCGCATTGTCTGTATTCGTGCCTGTCGCGCCGAGGTATTGCCCGCTCGCGCCCGGAGTCATGACGCCGCCTGCGTAGTTGAAAACATCGCCCAGTGTCGCCGCCTGGCCGTGGTGCAGATAGACACGTGTGGCATGAAGACCATGCAGCGTCGGCGTGTCGATACCCGTCAGTGGCAGGCCAAGCCGCAAGCCGCTGATGGCTGACTGGGTACCCACATTCATGAGTGCGTTGTTCGTGAAACTCGTGCCGCTGTGGCATGACGCGCAGTTTTGCGCCGTGAAAACAGCCTGGCCGGCCACGGCTGCTGCGGTGAAGGTGCCATTCGAATTCCGGTTCGGACTGCGCGGCGTGTGCTCGGGCGTCAAAGACGAAACATAAGCCGCCAAAGCATCGAGATCAGCGCTAAGGCCTGTTTTGCCACTCGCTGGAGATGGATGCTGCGCGGCAAACTGCTGCGGATTCAGCGTGAGAAAGCCCGTGCCGCCGAAGGGGCCGCGGATGTCGTGCTCGAAGTCCTGAATCTCATCGAAATTCCCGCTCCAATGCACCGCGCCATGTCCCAGGCCGCTGCGACCGCGCAGATCGGTGGTGCGGCGCAGACCTTCGCCACGACCGGTGAAGTCCCACACACGACCATCGTGCCCGCCATCGGCATGGCACGTCGCGCAGGAGATGTAGCTGTCGGCGCTCATGCGTGGATCGGCGGCGTTGTAAAAGATCTGCTTGCCGAGCAAAACGGGCGCGGTGAGCAGTTCGGTGGCGACGGCGTCCGTCGTCAGGATGATCGGCAGCGAAGTTTGATTTTGCGTCAAAAGCGGCGCGGCGTCGCGCACGGTCACACTGCGGCCCATGAAGTCCTGCGTGTAGAGACGGTTTGTGACACCATCGATGAGCAAGCCCTGTGGCGCGAGGCCGGTGCTGACATCCAGAGTGATGACCGCAGGCTGTGTGAGCGTGGAGCCCTGCACGATCTGCTCTGACAGCGACGCGAGGCTGAAGGCATCAATGCCGACGACGCGATTGTTTCCTTGATGCGTGACGAGGATGGTATCGCCCAGCGGCGTGTAGGTCACCGCACTGGGGCTGTCACTGTTGTCGAAGTCACGGCGTGAGTGCGGTATCTCGTTGTTGTTCACCAGATCGAGGAAGGAGATCACCGCACGCGTGGTCGTCTCATGTGTGAGATTCCCCACGCCGAAGAAAGTGCCGCGCTGCGTGTTGTCCTGCTTCGACACGATGGCCGCGCGCGTGCCATCCGGTGAGATGGCGATGCCAGCGAGATAGTTCGGCACACCCGCCGCACGATCGCCACCATCAATCGTGTTCGCAGAGGCCAGGGTGAAGTTCCCCACACTAGCCAGCGAGGCGCCAAACTCACGAATCTCCGCGTGCATGTCTGGCGAGATGAAGCGCGTGACGAGCACGCGTGCGCCATCCGCACTGACTGCGATGGCACGTGGTGTGTTCAGGCCTGTCGCGGTCAGCGGCGCATTGTTGGGCGCGGCGGCGGAGTAGCGATGCAGCCCGCCTGAGCCGCTCAGCGTGACATAGAGCCATGATCCATCCGGCGATGGCGCGACACCAAAGGGCGCGGAGCCAAAGGCGAGCGTGATGGTCGTGTGAGTCGTGCCATCGGCATTCAGCACGCGGATATCATCGCTGCCGTGGCAGGTGACCCAGTAGCGGCCATTCACATCGCGGGCGATGCTGCGCGGGTTCACGCCCACGGCATACTCGCCCTCTTTCAGGCCCGTGGTCGCATGGATGACCGTCACTGTGTTCGCATCGGGGTTCACACTCCACACTCGGCGCACGCCGGAGTCATCACCGATGGTCAGCGTGCTGCTTTGTGTGGGGCGTGGGCCCGCAGGTGGTGTGATGACGAGCAGCCGCAGCGAACTGGTGACGACATTTTCTTCCGCATCCCGCACCTGCACCAGCACACGCGGGCGGCCAGCGGTGGTGTAAATGTGGTTCGCGCTTGTGTTCGTGCTCCACGCGCCCCAGTCGCCATCGAAGTTGAAGCGGAAGTCCAGCGTGCCCGTGCCTGTGGCAGCGGCGGTGACGGTGACTTGTTGGTTCGGCGCAGGCTGGTAGCTGCTCGCGGTCAGGCTGGTGAAAGCCGGTGGTGCCGTGGCATTGATGCCTCCGCCCGTGGAGAAGCGGAAGGAGTAGGGCTCGATGTAGTTCCCGGCTGCATCGACGAAGCCGATTTGGCTGCCTGGATCAGAGAGGAAATCGACCTGATAGGTCGTGTCGGCTGCAAGTCCGACATCGGGCGTGAAAGTCATGTTGCCGGAAAAGTCGTGGATGAGGAATCCGGGCACGAAAGCGCCCAGCGTCCCGCCTTCGCCTACTGGCCGCACGGTGAAGTCGATGCCATTGCGCGGTCCGCCGTTTCTTGGATGCTCATGGACCAGGAAGCTCAGCGGCGCATGGCGTGGGTAGTTCGTGCGGTTCGCCTGAGGGATGTGGTAGCTCACGCGCGGAGGCGTGGTGTCCGCCGCCTGCTGATGCACCCACACGCCGAGACCTTGATTGAAAGACGGGATTGGATATCCGCCCGTGAGCCACAGGTTCCCCAGCGGCAAAGACATCTGCGAGGTGTTCACACCCACCAGTGCTCCATTGGGCAAAGCGGGCGCTCCCGCCTGGCGCGGTGGATTCACTTCGTTCAGCGTCAGTACGATGGGATTCGCATCGCCCGCGAGGAAGCGCGTCATGTCGATCTTGCGATTGTGGATGAAGCCGAAGTTGTCCTGATACACCGGATACGAGGCATTGGTGAAGTCCGGCACCGTCAGGCTTGCCACCGTTTGCAGGTTCACATTCGCCCCCGGCATCGTCGCGGAGGTGATGTCCGCGCCGATGAGGATGTTCGTCGTGGAGCCGATCACAAAAAGGCCCGTGCCATCGCTGAAAAGGTTCGGCCAGTAGCCTTGGAAGCCGCCTTGCAGAGATCCCACTGGCTGAGGCGTGATGCTGTCATTGTTCGGATCGCCGTCTTCCATGTTGTTGTAGGCCAGGCGATACACCACGACGCCATCTGCACCTGCGCCGCCGCTGCGGGCCATGATCAGCAGATCTCCGAAGAACATCGGATGCCAGTCCCCGCCACCGTATTGGCCCACATGGTTAAAGGTGGCCAGCACACGCCTTTGCGCGAAGCCGTTCACATTGATCTCGACCTTCGCGAGTTCGATGTCCTGGTCGTCCGTGTCATACCACAGCAGAGTCGCATCCCAGGGGCCGGCCTGACTGCCGCGAAAATACCAGATCGGCAGGTTGGTGATCCAGGGCACGCCGTTCTGCCCCGCCCGCTCCACCAGTCCGCCAAAGCCGTTGACGCGGATCGGGTCCGGCAGCAGCAGGTTGTTGTGCTGGGCGGTTCCATGCGCATTCCAGCCATGGTTGCCGAAAATCCACGAGTTGTTCGCATAGTTCAGCCCGAAGTCAGAGGGCAGCCGCCGGACGAGATTCGTCGGATCACTGATGTCATACACCCGCATCTGGAGGTCCGACCCCTCCCGCGATCCGGGCACCTCCGCGCCCACGATGATCCAGCCGTTCAGGTAATTGATCGTCGTCGTCCGCCCGATGGGCTCCGAGCCATTCGTGATCGGGTGGCTCAGCAACGTGCCGGGGGCTTCCGTGCGGGCAGCATTGCTAAAACCGGTGGTCGTGACCTGTGCAGACAGCGACACGGCGAGCGTGAGAAAAAGAAGAACTTTGGAGGCAAGCGGGGGCATGGCTTCTGTTTCTTGGTCAAAGCACAGCTGCGGTTACAGTCTGCCACAGAATCTTTTTCCGCCAATCCCTGAAACCGCCGAACTTCTGTTGCGGCCTAGATCGCCGCTTTCCGCAGCATGGCAGGGCTCGAAATGCCGAAATCTCACGGCACCAACCCTGGGTTGCGAGTCGGAGTAGCCGCCGGACAGGGCCTCTCCCTGGGGAAACGGGCCGTGGAGGCTGGGAAACCAGAGGCGGTAGCGGCATTTCCACGCGTGGTAGCGGCGTTTCCACGTCTGGTATTTCCATTTCCACGCGTGGTAGCAGCGTTTCCACGTCTGGTTTTCCCGCCCCCATGCATGGTCTTGGCAAGCCCATGCGTCATTATTTTAAATAGTCGCCCTTTAGCCGAGCTTCCGCCGGGCTGGGGCTCACTCCGCCGGGCTGCCAGTTCACAGATCCAGCAGCAACTGGGCGACGGGGGCGAAGCTGCGGCGGTGGGCGGGGCAGGGGCCGAGCTTTTTCAAAGCCTGCTGATGCGCGGGCGTGGGGTAGCCTTTGTGGATCTCGAAGCCATAGCCGGGGTAGCTTTCCGCGAGCTGCACCATGAGCCGGTCGCGCCGCACTTTCGCGATGATGCTGGCGGCGGCGATGCTGTGGCTGAGGCTGTCCCCCTTCACGAGGGCGACCTGATGGATGGGGAACTCGCGCACGGGTTTGCCATCGATGAGCACGGCGTCTGGCCGGGGATCGAGCGCGAGGGCGCATTGTCTCATGCCTTTCCAGGTGGCCTGGAGGATGTTGATGCGGTCGATCTCCTCGGGTTCGATCATCTCGGCATGCCAGCGGATGGAGCTGTCTGCCAAAAGCTCGTCGTAGAGGCGGTCACGCTGCTTTTCGCTGAGCTTCTTGGAGTCGTTCAGCACGGCGTGGTCGAAGTCGGCGGGCAGGATGACGGCGGCGACGGAGACCGGCCCCGCCAGCGGCCCTCGCCCCGCTTCATCAATGCCGGCGATGCGCTGGAAGCCGGCGGCGCGGAGGAGGTTTTCGTGATCGAGGGTGGGCATGACGGCCGAGTATAGCCGAAATGCAGGCGCTGCCACGCTGGATTCCGGCGCTTGAATGCAGGGGCCGGACTCGCCACTGTCGCGCCTCCGCGCCGCTGCTGGAAAGGTGGTGCGGCGTCGAGTGCCCCCATGTTTGCTGAACGCTGGAATGAGATCCTGAGCCGGAAAGCCGATGCCACCGCCCTGTGGCATCCTGAAGGTGCGCTCACGTTTCGGGAGCTGGAGTCGCTGGCCCGGGCGCTGCCGGTGGAGATATGTCCGCGACTCGGCCCGTTTTATCTGGCGCAGGGGGATGGCATCGAGATCACAGTGGCGCTGCTGGCGGGCTTCCTGTCGAGACTGCCGGTGCAGGTGGTGGAAAAGGATCGTCACAGGCGCGTGCCGAGCGCCGTGGTCTCCGCGCCGATCTCGCTCATCAAGCAGACCGTCGGCAGCTCGGGCGTGCGGCGCTGCCAGTTCTTCAGCTTCGATCAGATCGCGGCGGATGTGGATCGGCTGCACGCCGCGCTCGGTTTGAGTCAGCAGGACGTGGCCCTGGCACCGCTGAGCATGGCGCATTCCTTTGGCCTGACGACGACGGTCCTCCAGACGCTGCTGCATGGTCTGCCGACACACTGGCTGCCGACGCCTTTTCCCACCGGGATGATGGAGGCGCTGGCACAGCATGAGCGTGTCTTCCTGCCCGGCGTGCCCGCCATGTGGAAGGCCTGGCTGATCTCGGGCCTGGATCTCAGCCGCGTGACGCTGGCCGTGTCCGCAGGCTCCGTGCTCACGCTGGATCTGGAAAGCCGCGTGCGGGAGGTCTTCGGCCTGAAGCTGCACAATCTCTACGGCACCAGCGAGTGCGGGGCCATTAGCTACGATGCCTCCCCGACTCCGCGCGCCTCTGCCAATGATCTGGGAAGCCTGCTGCCGAGTGTAGCCTTTCAGAACGCCGCCGACGGGCGCCTGCTGGTGCGCAGCGATGCCGTGGGCCTCGGCTATGACGAGGCACTGCCGGGAGAGGTCTTTGCCGCAGGTGAGCACCTGACCTGGGATGTGATCGAGGTCGCCGGAGAAAGGCTGGCTTTGGATCGCTGCCTCGGCGCGGGCATCAATGTCGCCAGTCGCAAACTCAGCCCCGGCGAGATCGCCGCGAAGATCCGCGAGGCCACAGGCATCGAAGGCGTGCAGATCAGCGGAGCCACGAGCCGTGACCCCGAGCGCGTTCAGGACGTGCTGTGCAGCATCGCCCTGCCGCCGGAGCAGCTCACGCAGGACTTCAAAGCCCGCGCCTGTGCCGCCCTCGCCCCCTGGGAGGTGCCCCGGCGCTGGTTCGCCGCCGCCTGATCCCCACTCGTGCCTCTCATTCCAAGGTGATTGGAGGGTCGAGCACACTCACCAGTGTCCACACCGAGGGGTCTCTGTGCCCGCACCGAAGGGTCTCTGTGCCCACACCGAAGGGTCTCTGTGCCCACACCGAAGGGTCTCTGTGCCCACACCGAGAGGTCTCTGTGCCCGCACCGAAGGTCAAAAACTTAGTCACCATTACGATTTAGCCTTGCCCAATGCCCCGCCATTTCAGACGCTGAGCCCCAGTTCACCCCAGCCTGATGCCCGCCGCCCCCCACCTCGCCCGCCTGCGCCGGCTCCTCGCCCACGCACTGCTCGCCTGCGCCGCCCTCGCCGCATCCGCCCTCCACGCCCAGGGCCTCGAAGCCACCTTTAACTCCCCCGGCGACATCCCCCTCACCGTCCCTAGCTACACCGCCAGTGGCACCGCCACCCTCAGCCTCGGCTTCGCCCCCACGCCCGGCACCAACCTCACCCTCATCAAAAACACCGGCCTCCCCTTCATCGAGGGCCAGTTCACCAACCTCCCTAACGGCAGCACCGTCATCCTCAGTTACGCCGGCACCCCCTACCCCTTCATCGCCTGGTATTACGGCGGCGCAGGCAACAACGACCTCGTTCTGCTTTGGCCCTACACGGGATTGGCTTCATGGGGCAGGAACAGCAATGGTCAACTTGGAGACAACAGCACGATGAACAGACAAGTGCCCGTGGGCGTGGTGCAGGGCGGCGTGCTCCAGGGCAAAACGATCGTGCAGGTGGTATGTAGTGGTGAGCATAGCCTGGCTCTTTGCAGTGACGGCACGGTGGCGGCCTGGGGTGCCAATAACAGCGGCCAGCTCGGAGACAATAGCATGACGGTTCGCTCAGCCCCTGTTTCGGTAAATGTGGAGGCTGGGACGAGTGCGCTCGCTGGCAAGAGTGTAGTGGCAATCTCGGCGGGTATCAGCCACAGCCTGGCCTTGTGCAGTGACGGCACGGCGGTGGCCTGGGGCTACAACGCCTACGGTCAACTCGGGGACAACAGCACGACGAATCGCCATGTGCCGGTAGCCGTCAATGTGGCAGATGGGACGAGCGTGCTGGCCGGTAAGGCCGTGGTCTCCATCGCCATGGGGGGCTACCACAGCCTAGCTTTGTGCAGTGATGGCACAGTGGTGGCCTGGGGCTACAATGCCTACGGTCAGCTCGGGGACAACAGCACGACGAATCGCCATGTGCCGGTAGCCGTCAATGTGGCAGATGG
>Ga0075152_10001814_pt1 | contig 15400 bp, 27 predicted proteins | sample JI61114C2DNA_FD_70964 | JGI IMG/M metagenome (GOLD analysis project Ga0075152, IMG submission 70964) | Wastewater effluent complex algal communities from Wisconsin, to seasonally profile nutrient transformation and Carbon sequestration -... | ecosystem: Engineered > WWTP > Effluent > Algae...
GCAATCAGAGCGTACTTACGGATTTCATAGGACTTGTCTCCCATCATGTTAAGCAACCGTGGCAGTAACTTCGTCTTCAAGAACTGGTAATCGAACTTCTTGCTCAGAAACTCCACCTTCTTGAGGGCTAGTTCCTTGAGTTTGTTGGGACAGTCATAGCACTTGATATACAGAGGCATCACTGTTGTATTGAGATCTGCGAAGGACATGAACTTTGCCCAAAGATCGACGTTATCGACGAGAACGTACAGTGCATGGGCAGGGATTTATTTGCTCTGGGTCAGTGCTTTTATCGGTGTGAACAATGTCTTTTGGAATTCAGCGGCGTTGACTATATCCTTCTTGAGAATCTCGACTAGCACGATCAGCACCACTGCTATGAGGTAGTCGAATTTAAGCAGATTCACCAAAGCAGGGATAATCCTTTTTTTAACAATGCCGTGTTCGAAACGGAACAGTACCTCTTCCATGCCCTTGATGAATTCCAACTGCCTCTTCTGCTCAAGATCAGTTATGCACTCCAAATGCTTTATCGTCAGGATGAAGTTATCGTTCATCCAGTCGCTCTGCATAAAGTGGTGGATTGAGCTGCGTCTTTATGGTTCCCATTGGAGGGCCTATCGGGCGAGTCGAGCAAGTGCCGGCGCATTGGTGGTCTCCAAGACGTATGGGTGGGTCTACACTCTCTGAATGATCTCTTTGTGTCGCTCGTATTCCTGCTTCGTTAAAGCGTTGATTAGTGGCCTGAACTCCTTTTTGTTTGCGGTTCGCACAAGGTTGAGGACGAGCAGCATCACCGAGAATGTATCACTGGTATAGCCACACCGGTCCTGCAATGCCACTTCAGGAGCCACGTACGAAAGGTCGGAGGGCTTATTTTCAAGCGCCACTGAACTGTTGGTGTTGAGTGCTTGTATGCTTCCAAACCCTGACAGTTTCCACTTGCCGTCTGGCATGACATACACATTTTCGGTATTGATAGCGAGATGTGCCATCTTAACATTGCTGTGGATGAAGTTGACCGTCTCCAACAATGGCAATAGTTGAATACGAATCTCAATCTAGCTCGAGCAGATCTCGGTGTACCTCTGGTTTCTTATCATGAGCTGCAGGTTACCTTCCACTCTCTCCGTCACGAAGACCAGATTGTTTTAGTCTTAGACAAGTGGCTCACACAGGCTGAGGATTCCAGGGTGTTTGAACTTGGCGAGTGCTGCTGGCTACTTCTTCGCTTGTTTGATGATTTCGTCTTTCTCACCCTTCTTGAGTGTCTTTTTGTCGATGACGAAGACAGATACGGGTTCGTTATTGCTTTGCCTCGTTCCATCATAGAGACGCCATAGCCCGCCAGTGCCAGCCTGTCCTTTTGAATCCTTCTCAACGTTATAACCTTTGATGAGCTGGTTGCCCATGAGATTGAGTAGCTTCGAAAACATCCGCTCCTTCTTATATAAACAACAAGAGTCTATACAGATCAATCAGCAGTAGTGGCACAGGCATTCAATGAACCTGCAGAATACACGAATAACTGTGAGCGTTGAGTTTTTCACAGTAATGTGGGAGTCCTTTCGAAGGAAATGTTTGGAGAAGGGGACGTCCGTTCTAAAGTACTGTCTTACGCTGCTGCGGGAGTCGATCGAAGAGCCATGGGTATCGATACTCAAAGAGCGTTTGTGCCTAGTTATTTTAAAGGTGCTTGAGCGATCGGTTTTCTTATTGTGAGCAGCCACACCATGAAGTTCATGAAGCTTACTCATGTGTCGATTCAGTAGACAGTTCATTTGCCTTTCGTAAATGGAGCCGTTATTATGGTTGATCGGTGATGCAGGAACATATTCGTTATAAAAAGGATCTGGCATTTCGTCGCGAAACTCCGAGGTCGAGAGGATAAGCTTGAGGAGGGTTTCAAGCTAGTACTCTGCATCCGCCTAGCAAGTGTCTTCTGGAAGGAGAGCATCACGCAATGACATGCTATCCGGAGAAACGCTGGAGATTATAGAAGTTGGTTGGATGGGTAAGCATAGGCTTACGAGGATTTCGTAAGTGAGTTCCCCTTTGAAGATTTTATCAGATCTTTTTCCGGCAACAATTATCTTGAGTCCTTTTTTGCTACATTCAGCTTGTCCCAAAGAATACCTTTCGTGGAAGTACGTAGCCTTATCTTGAAGCCCCAGTTCGAAATAGGCCTCTCCAATCCTGTCGTATATCTCCATTTAGGAGTCCCGGTCATTCACCAGCCAGGCACTTAACAACCCTTTCTTCAGAAACAGGATGGTTTAGTGGTGCATCCCTGCTTCCTTCGAGCACTTTGCCAACGACATGAGACATTTCAGCATTGTCCGATGATTATGGGTCTGCAAGCAACACTTCCTGCATTGGTTAAGATAATAGGCAGCCGAACCAAATCTGTTCATAGAAAGGTAAAGTTCCCCTGTGAAGTACAGCGTCTACTCCAGTAAGATCAGCCGTTTTAGATCGACACAATAGTTGATACAGTTCAGCATGACCGCGACCATGCGATCGTTATGAGAACTCTCCTCTGCGGTCGGAAGCAAAAGTAGAGACTGCCTGAGTACCTTGAGGAGTGGCTGTGCTGAGCTACTCTTTGTAGGACTCATCAATGCCGTCCGATCGTCCATGAATTTTAAGGTTTCGTTGATGCGTCTGCGTACCTTCCGCTTTTAGATGGTATCAGTGGGTCTTCGAACAGGAAATATACTGCTGTACTGTTTGCTCTTTACTTAGGAGGAACAGCACTATCGAAGACTCTTTAGCTTCTTCTCGGAATCGACTCCAAAGAAAGTGGTACGTTTGGCAGAGAAGTTTCCCATTGTCGTGCTTAGCAGTCCCTGTGAGGTTACTCTCTTCACCTCAGAAGCCTCTGTAAGGTTGGTACAGGTTAACTGCATGGCGCTCTTCTCATGGGTGCTCTCGGCAGTCTGCTCCCGCTTATGACCTCCCCTCAACTTGAACTTCTTGCGTTTGCTGCGCCAATTTTGAGCGCTCCTCGGTGCGACTAGCTTATCCAGCTGTTTTATTATTATTGCTGAGCAGCGGTTCTCAACTTTTCCTGGCTGCGCGCTTACATTTGGCTGGTACTGGGGAATATCCTTCCGCAATTAATATTACCCCAATCGAGATGGTTGCATCGGAAGAAAGCGTCTTCTCCACAATCTTCCTCGCGGTGATCCTGCTGCTCATGGTGTATACCCTTGCAGGCAACTACTTCGAGCATAAGCATGTAAGGCCACAGGCTAACGCTAGTTCCACGCCATCCACGAAACTGGCCTGGGCATGCTCATAGGCTTCGCAATCGGCGCTATTATCTACTTTTGGCACCCCGAGTCTCTAGAGGGTGGTTTCAGCGAAAAGATCTTCTTTTATGGGCTCTTACCACAGATCATCTTCGAGGGTGGCTACAACCTAAAAAAATCACGGCTCTTCCAGAACTTCAGCTACATCTCTATCTACGGGCTGTTGGGAACGATGGTGAGCTTCTTTGTGATTCTCGGTCTTACTAAACTCATCAATGACTGGGGATGGGTTCGCAAATTCGATGATCTCAGTATCGTGGTGGTACTGTCCATGAAGAACATTCTCCTGTACTCAGCTACCATCTGCGCTACGGATTCTGTCGCAGCTCTCACCATGATCAAACCCGACAAGTTTCCGAAGCTCTTCTCAATTGTATTTGGAGAGGGAATGGTGAATGATGCAGTAGCTATCATCCTGTTCCGAAGCGTCGCAGACCTCTATTCAGGTGAAAGCGGGGAGGGGCAACTCGAACTGCACGATATCATCTCTATCATTGAGCAGTTCTTACTAAATTTGGTATGTTCCTTGCTGATCGGAATCGTGACGGGGTTGTTTTGTACTTGGGTCTTCAAGAAATTGCGAGCCCTCACTGAGGATCACGAAAACTACGTGCTCGAGATCGTGCTGAGCTACCTTTTTGGTATCTTATCGTATGGCTGGAGCGAACTGTTGGAGTTTTCAGGTGTGATATCTGTGTTGGTGTGCGGCATTACCATGGCCCACTTCAACTTCTACAACCTCAGCCGCAACGGGCAGCTCCTCACTGGGTACACCACATCAGCTATACAGAGTCTCCTTCAAATCCATCTCATTCGGAGCTGAAAGCTTCCTATTTGTGTATCTCGGCTTATCAAGTTGGAATTACATAGGTGGCAACTACGAATGGAGCTGGACGTTCATTTGTATTGAACTTGTGGTGTGCTCCATTGCACGATTCGCGAGTGTATTCGTGCTGTCAGGAATTTTCTATCTTTTCATGCGTAAGAAGTGGGACGTCAATATCTTCTAACTCGGAATCGTGTGGTTTGCAGGGCTGATTCGTGGGTCGGTGGCCTTCGCACTTATCCTCACCATAGGTTCGAAGGACGATACCGAAGCTGAGCAGAAAGAGGTGCAAATTGTGAAGGGCACTGTGCTGATTATGGTGTTCCTCACCACTATCATCCTTGGTGGGGTTATGCCAGCCTTCGTGAAGTGCAGTCTATCAAAGGCAGAAAGTATGCAAAGTAACAAAATCCAGAAAAAGAGGTCTACACTCACTGCGTCCATTGAGTAAAATTTTGTCGATGTAATGTTTACATATTATCTCAGGACGAAGAGCCACGTCCGAAACAGAAGGACAAGGGATGCCTCAAACGCTTCTGGGGCAACCTGGACGAGAAGTACTTCAAACCATTCTTCATTTACAAGTACAATGAACGCAAGGATGAAATCAAACTGTCGAAGAAGAAGATGAAGCTCAACAGCGAAGTGTTCAAAGGTGGCTCCGAAGTAGTACCCAGCAAGGACCACCACGTCTCGGATGATTGACCTTACCATTATTTGTTGTACCAAGCTAATATAACGTATGGGTTGCAACGCGTCGGAAGTAGCAGAGTCCGGCGATGGCAATGAGGCCTACCTGTTGGGATCCAACGCGAAGGGACCACTGGTACTCATGATCCAACAGAACAAGTTATCGGATCTGCGACCCAAGACTGCTCTACCGCGATTCTGCAATGCATTGTTGGTGAATCCAAAGTAAGGCTACCTCACTGGAGGAATAGAGTAGATGACGGAGTATGAAGACTCCAAGAAGGTGTTCAATCCCAACGACAAGCAAAAGGTGTTCGAAGGAACCCTTACGAAATCGTTTTCACGGTTAGATATCGCTAAGCTACGCTCAGGTCATTCAGATGCACTGACTAAGTTGCCAGATATGGCCAATGTACGCTACGCACATTGTTCAACCATGCTGAACGGCAAGCTATACGTGCTCGGTGGCAGACAGTATGGAGAGGAGGACAGTGCGTTACTTGAGGCATGTGAACGTTTCGATTTCTAAAAGAACGCCTGGGAGGCCATACCGCACTTACAACGGGGTCGCTCGAGCTTCAACTGCCTAATCTACCGACAGGCAATCTATGTGTTCGGCGGTTATACTGGCAAGAACAAGCGGACACGGTCGATAGAACTATACAAGGAAAATAGTGATGGCTGGAAGCAGCTGCCATATAAAATGCATACTGGCATCGAAGGAGCCATCATCATCCCAAGCGGCAACAATTCATTCTGCATATTTGGAGGAAAGACAAACACGGGCAACACCAATCAAGTAGTCGAGGTTAATCTGCAGCTGATGACAATCAAACATATGAACCCAACTAAGGAAAAGCGTTCGTTTGAGAAGTACTATCGCGTCAAGCAGAATGTCTATCTCATTGGTGGGCTTACCGAGTAGATTGAGATCTATAACCTTGATAATGAGGAGCTCACGACGACTACTGAACCCAACTATCTGCAATACTGCTCCCAGAAGGAGCTGGCAGCTTTCGCCCAGCTTCAATATCCCACAAAGATTAAGGATTCCAATGAGATCCCACTGCAGAAATTAGATTCTCACGCACAGAAGGTGTTCATATTGGGGCATGCTCGGCACCCCTTTTTGAAGGTTATCGATATTAACACCGAAAAGACAATTGACCGCGGACAGGAAATGGCATTCGAATTCTACGAATTCAGAAGTACAGCAACGTATAATTTAGCGACGTTGAAGGTCAATGAGGAATACGTGTTTATCTTGGGAGGCATCAACAGTACGTATACTCACGTCACAAACAATGCCTCGAGTTTTCACCTACCGACAGAACAGATTAAGGCCATGCCTGAAATGCTGCATGAACGGTATGGATTTCCAGCCGTCGTCAAGGGGAGTTACGGCTATGTCTTCGGTGGAAGGAGGTTGGGCTCTGACGAGCAAGCCATCATGAACGAATGTGAACGTTTCAGCTTCGAGCGGGAAAAGTGGTAAGCGATATTTCCGATGAAACTAAAGCGACACTCGTCGATGGCTCTGGTCATTGGCAACTACATTATTGTAGCGGGAGGATATAAAGGGAATGGAGTGCTCTCCTCCGACGTGGAGCTGTATAACGAAAGCCTTGGAAGGTGGTTCGAAATCGAAAAGAAGTTTGGGTTGTCGATAGAATCAATGGTGTTTGTGGAGCACCGCAGTGAAATTTACACGTTTGGAGGCCGATCCGACGAGGGAGATGTACTGAAGGTGTTTAGGATGGGCGTATAACTCAAAGGAGATTCTAAACCCGAGAAAGCTTTAAAGCTGTCTCTTGACCCTGTAGGTGACTTGAAAGGAGGTGGTTCAAACCTAAAAGTAGTCGTTCGCAAGGATGGTAAAGCCGTCATATTTGGCCTGAAGACCCATGCCATCGCCCTCTACGACTTGGACAACCATAAATTGATAACAACCGAATTAACCCAGCTGAAGTCTCGGCTCAGTTCCCTAGACGAATCGACCATAAAATCGTGCACTTTCATTCACTGACCTTCTTACAGTCTGCCATTAAACTTATTTATCGTGATGCTCACTCAAGCCGGTACGCTCGAACACAGCCCCACTGGCAACTGGCAGGAGGTATAAACATGGCTGACGCAGTTCACTGGAGAAATGCATCGTTTGGAGAAGGAGCTACGTGATAAGTTCAAGTAGCTAGACGACTTGAAGTATACAATCATGCTTGACTCAGCCACAAGTTCAAGCTCCATCAAGAAGAGTCATTCTACAGAGTGTTCATGGAGATTATGGACCGGTTGACCAACGAGTTGGGAATGGCCAGATAAAAGTATGACAACATCGATAAGGAATTGGAACGCGATGATATGGTCGCAAAACTCAACAGAGAACTTTACTTTTTCCGGCAGGAGTGTCTCTTCCAGTCCCAACAGAACCAGAAACTCAAGGAGTAGATATCCGTTCTTAAAGCACAGAACGATGTGCTTAATCAGGAGAAGCAAGAGATGAGGTCGGTTATGTTTAAGAAGAGGCTTCATGAGACCAGCAGCAAGTTATCCCGACACTATGAATACTCAGTTCCCCCTATGTCGCCAATGCTAGGGTCTAGTCAGAGTCGATACAGTCGAATATTGCCGACATCAGCCACCACAGTCAACCCTGAACAGTGGATCCAAATGAGAAACAGCTCGTTCAATAAGAGCTCGTTATCCCGCTCAAGTCCGGTAGATCGGATATCAGAGGCCCTGACAAAATTATAGTCAGGCGACCTTCCAATTGACAGCGACACGAAGAAATTCACTTTAGTGGAACGTCTAGACGACTTCTAACGTTCCATTCAGCGAATAAAATGCAAGATGGGGAAACCCGAGATTGGCAATCATATTACCACAAAGTCGACAGACAAGGATTCGCCGAAGAACTTTAAAGAAGTGCCTCTGAGGTACTCAAGCCGTAGCAAACGAATAAAACGGACACTGCCGATGCTCATCAACGATTCGGAACCCAGTTATTATGGTTGATCCCGTGTCTTGCTCATCTTTCAAAACGACTATTATATTTAAATGAAGAAGCATCCGCAGGACCCACCTGAAAACAAGCCGATGAAGTCGATGTCGCTCACCAAAAACTTGAAAGATCGGCTCTACGAAAAAGGTAAATCAATTGCTAGCCATAGGGTTTCATCAAGGCACTCTTCCATCGGTCAAGCGCACAATCAAATCTCCCATGTAGGCGCTGAAGCCTAATACACAAGTTCTAGCTATCAACCTCAACTCGTATAAGACAAGGCAGCAGCAAGTTGAAGTGCCAATCCTGAAGCAGCAGAGCACAGTGTTTCAGGAGGGACGGATGCGTCGTGATTCAAGTCGTGGGTTAGAAGCCATGGCAACAATCACACACCGGCCGGTAATGCCGCAGCGCATTGAGTAAGAGTCAGTTGTACCGTAAGCCTTCAGTGCAAGGGTACCCTCAGCCGAAAAAATGGGTAAGGAGTTACGTTTTACGCAGTTCGGTCTAGCTCTATGCGACTCACTTCTCAGCAATCTCAACGCGTTCAAACTGCCGGAAAGCAACCACCACCAGTCCCACCACTGCCAATTGTCCCCGGAAAATCGTTAGTGAGCTTTTCTGCAGGTGTCTAGTCGTTGCTGCGCACAAAGACAGCCAACTTCAACGATTCAGAAATGCGTAAAACCAAGCACCTGGTTGATAAAATATCAGGAAGGTACAACGTAGACAAGCGGTACCTCAGCAACAACTCCGGTTAAGACCAAATACCAGCCGAGACCTAGCGACCCATGACTGTACACCGTCAGGAGTAGTTTGTATCGACACGTCCGCAGACAAAGCTGGACAAGTATATCGAGTTGGTGCTCAAGAACGTTGCGAACGTCGACGAATTTATCTACTTGAAAAAATCCGACGGAGAGGATGACCCGTACGACTTGAGGGTGATCGACTACGATAAGATCAGTGATAAGCTCGGCACCAAGCAGCGGGAGTACTTCACAATAAGCAGGAAGGGACTGTGCCACTATATCGATGGCAGGCCAATAGAATTCATCCACCTTAACGTTTGGCTAGCAGAACGCAATACCTACGATCAAATTAAAGCTCTGAAGTTCTTCACGAAATTCCGCAAGTGGAAGACCCTTAAAATGTGGAAACGCAAGATTATGCGAGACAAGATCAATCAGTGTCAGGAAGCACTTGAAGCCAAGTTGTTCTGGCTGAGCTAGTCGTTCCGACCCGTTATTCTTGAGGTCAGGCAACATACAGTTGAACTTGAGTAACTCAGGGTAGTTACCTTCTCCAGCAAGCAGTCACTCAACTCGTCCAACACCTTCAACCTTGATGAGTTCCTGAAATTGCAGGACGAAAACCGGAAGATCGTGAAGAGTGCGATTCAAAACAAATCAAGCACCTGTCGGGATATCGTCAAGAAAGGGTTCAACAAAGCGATTGAAGGACTTAAACGAGACGAAGAGAGCCTCCGCAGAAAAGATTAATAGGTTGGAAAGAAGAAGAACAAACCCAAAAGTTCGCTGGAATCCAACCGCGAGGCTGCTTACGAAAAGCTCGGCTTCAACGATAACATGGAGTACGAAATGAGAAGTCGGCTCCGCGAACTTTGTTGCCGGTTTATCAGGTTCGCGTATTTGGCTGACTTTGTGACACTGTCCAGCTTACACTCCATCTACAACAACAGTCTCAATGATTTGAACAGGTAGCTCACAATTCGCATGAACAATCCGGAAGTCTTTGTGTTGAAAGATGCCAAGGACCGACCGCAGCAACAAATACTCTAGCCTCTCTTCAGCATCAATATCCAACCAAATTTCAAACCCATTCAACCCACACATCATACCACAGTTATCGAGTACATGCCACCACCGACTGGAACAAGCCACATTCGGGACTACCACATTATTGTACATACCCACCTCAAGATAAAAAAAGCTAAAGGTAAGGGCAGCAAAAAACGACTCCCAGGCGAAGACGAGGAATCAGAGTATGAAGACTTGAATGAAGCAACCAAGTATCAGCTCCCAACTGTCCTCCTGAGTCGTGAGTGGCTCATAATATCACCTCGGGACTCTGATTTCTATGTCGAGCTGATGACAACTATCAACGAAGGCCTGAACACCCTACAGTCTTTCGAGAGGTGGAGCCGGCACCACGACATCAGTGAATATGTGAATGTGCTGGAAGAGTGGGATGATAAGGTTGCAGATGATAAGTAAGAAGCTGACAGCAGGTTCCTCAACCCACAGGACATGATCGACACCAATGAGAATAGCCAATACCGGAGCACGATCAAAACTCTGCTAGAAAGGTGTTTCTACGAGACGTGTATGTACATTGAGGACAACTTTGAGAAGTTCCTCAAGATATTCTGGGAGAACCTTCGGATAGACTTCGAGATCTTTAAACACGAAAAGTTGTTCAGCCCCGCTTAATCGATTCAGTACTCTCTCGAGGCGTTGGTACATCAAAAAGACATGTTTGCTGCTGAGATACCAGTTGTAGTGGATCGAGGTCTGTTGAGGATCAACACGGAGGTTCTCAAGAAGACACTGGAGCCCAATCCCATCGAGAGTCTCAATAGGCTGTACATGCAACTGCCCGAATACCTAACCGTCCAAGCCAACACCTTGAAGGATTACCTCACCAAATCAACTGCAAGCTTGGAGAGCTCCACATTGAATATTGACGACTTTGTTCGACAAACAAACAGCATGAAGTAAATATCCAAGAAGCTGCCGAAGTTCAAGTAGCGCATCAGTTTTGTAGGACAGGCCTTTACCGTTTTGGAACTTCTCAAAGGCCAGATCACTGCCAAGCTTCCCAAGGATGCCTCGAAGGACTGGAAGTTGACTGTCACGCAGCTGCTTCAAGCTCAAAACGCATTGGACGCGGCTATGTATGCCGCTGAAGAGAGCAGTGAGCGTAATCACGACAGGTTTGCCAAGGATGTGGCACAAATTCTGATTCCTAACCTTAACAAGGAAATTACGAAAGCTGAAACACTCGTCCAGGAGAAGAAGTACCTGCAGGCTGATACTCCCATGGAGAATGCTATCAAGGAGCTCTCAGAACTGGACAACTTGATCCGGAAGTTGGAGGATGACGCTAAGCGGTATGGGCATTATGAGGTTACGTTGGGACTGGCTGGCACTAAACTTGAAAACCTCGAGGCTTTACGGAATGACCTGAACGTACGATTGGAGATGTGGCGAAGCCTCAGTGAATGGAAGGAACTGACCTCCCAGTGGATTAACGGCAAATTCGAGGATATTAACACTGACTAAATAAAGCAGAAGAGCTAAAAATACACGAAGATCGTCAACAAGTGCGTGAAGAATCTCCCGCCAAACCCAATTCTCGACGAATTGAAGACTCTGCTCAGCACTTTCAAGGATACCATGCCAGTGGTAATTGCCCTTCGAGACCCAACTCTGCAACCCTATCACTGGGATGAAATCAAGACTATCATTGGAGTCGACTTCGTTATCGATAGCAACTTCACTCTCAGAAGTCTCATCGCACTTGGCTTCGACAAGCATCAGGACGAAGTTATCGAAGTCTCAACGCAGGCCCGACAGGAGTCAATTCTCAAGAAGCAGATCGAAGAGAGTCGCACTAAATGGGTCAAACTCTAATTCGAGTCGGTAGCTTACAAACCTGAAATAGCTCGCAACAAGGATGCTTATGTGCTAACCCATGTGGAGGATCTGTATAGTGAGTTGGATGACCTCCTGGCTGGCTTTTCGACAATCCTGGGTAACCGATATCTGAAACGTCAAAGGCAGCAAGCAGAAGACCTCCAGAAAACGATTTTCAACGCAATGCTTCTGATCGACGATTGGCTCGTAGTGCAGAAAAATTGGATTTATCTCGAAAACATTTTCTCTTCGAATGATATCAAGGTCAAATTGAGAGAAGAAAACGCAAAGTTCGATCAAGTCGATAAAGGGTTCAAGGCACATATGAGAGCCACCTTCCGAAGCAAACTCGTACACCGCAATCTCGGTCAACACGATACTTGGATCAAATATAAGGAAACCTTGGCAGATATTCAAAAAGCGCTGGAGAACTACCTAGAGGATAAACGCAATGATTTCCCGAGGTTCTACTTCTTGTCCAATGACGAACTCATCGAGATACTCGCCAAGGCCAACGATATTGAGGCCATCCAGCGCAACATGCGTAAGTGTTTCGAATCGGTAGCCAAGCTGCAGTTTGTGGAGGAAAGCAGGTACATTCAGGGAGTCACCAGCCTCGAAGATGAGACCCTTAAATTGTACAAGAGCAACATTGCAGCCAAGGGTGAGATTGAGGTATGGCTGAAGCAGTTGGAGGTCAATATGGACGAAACACTCAGGAAGTTGATGTTTAAGGGCTACTCAGACTACTAACTAACCCGCGATCGTGTGAAGTTCATTGAGAGCCACCACTGCCAGATTACTCTCACAATCTGCCAGATCTTTTGGTGTATGGATTGTGAAGCGGATATGGAACGCATTGGCGATTGCCTTAAATCTCTGATTTCTCAACTCAGCCAACTCACCAACCTGATCCGAACACCATTGCCACCAATCCTTCGAAAGACCTTGGTGGCATTGATCACACAATAAGTCCATAACCGTGACATTACCGAAAAGTTGTACACAAGTGAAAACATCGTTGGTAAGACAGACTTTCAATGGCTTCAACAGCTTCGATATTATCTGGAAGGCGAGACTTCTGATACCCAGCAAGTGATTGTAAGGCAAGTCAATGCTGAAATCCGATATGGCTACTAATATCTCGGGGTTATGAGCAGGCTGGTTATCACTCCTCTCACTGATCGATGTTGGATGACCATCACTGGAGCACTCAACATTAAGCTGGGAGCGGCGCCTGCTGGCCCTGCCGGTACAGGAAAGACCGAAAGTACGAAGGACCTTGCTAAGGGGCTGGGAATGTTATGCGTAGTGTTCAACTGTTCTTAGCAGATCGAGTACAAGATGATGGGACGTCTATTTTCAGGATTAGCACAGCAAGGTGCCTGGTCGTGCTTGGACGAATTCAACCGTATTGACATTGAAGTGCTGTCGGTGATTGCTCAGCAAGTACTTACGATCCGAGTAGCTATGCTCCAGGGACACACTGAATTCCTGTTCTGCGAGAGAAATATCAAGCTGAGGGCTAACTGTGGAGTGTTCATTACTATGAACCCTGGATATGCTGGGCGTACCGAACTGCCAGATAACCTCAAAGTACTCTTCCGGCCGGTGAGCATGATGATTCCGGACTACCGATTAATTGCCGAAATTATGCTCTTTGCTGAGGGATTCGAGGAAGCAAAGGTTCTTTCCAAGAAGATGGTGCAGCTTTACAAACTATCATCCGAGCAACTGTCGCAGCAGGACCACTACGACTTCGGCATGCGTGCAGTCAAGAGTGTGCTTGTTATGGCTGGCTCACTCAAAAGAGCCGACAAGGATTCGTCCGAGGAGACTGTGCTCATCCGAGCAATGCGAGACTCCAATATTCCAAAGTTCCTCAAAGAAGATCTGCCACTGTTTAACGCACTCATCAAAGATCTATTCCCAACAAGTGAGATTAAGTAGATTGTCTACCAAGATCTTGAAGCACAGGCCCGAAAGGCATTGTTAGCCATGGGGCTGCAAGTAGTAAACCCGCTTGTCACAAAAGTTCTCCAACTCTTCGACACCTTTAACGTCAGGTTCGGGGTGATGATCGTTGGACTTACCACTTCAGGCAAGACAACTTGTTTCCAGACCCTAGCAACTTCAATGACTGAGCTCCGCAAAGCGAGCAGCTAGAACCCAGCCTATCAGATTGTCAAGACCCATATCCTAAACCCCAAGGCAATTTCGATGGGCGAGCTTTATGGTGAGGTCAACGAACTGACACAGGAATGGTCTGATGGTCTAGCTTCGACTATTATGCGGTCTTGTGTGTAGGAGTCTGATGCCACAAAGCATTGGGTAGTCTTTGACGGGCCAGTCGATGCTCTTTGGATCGAGAATATGAACACCGTGCTGGACGACAATATGATGCTTTGCTTAGCCAACGGCTAACGTATCAAACTTCGGCAGGAAATGAAGATGCTGTTTGAAGTCAACGATCTCAGGGTGGCCTCACCAGCAACTGTCAGTCGCTGCGGTATGGTCTACATGATCGTGGAGGATCTCAGTTGGCGACCTTACGTTTTATCCTGGCTGGAACGATCGCTCAAGGAGAAGGACGGAGAACCAATGCTATCAGCCTAGCTTAAGAACTACCTGTACACATTCTACTTCGAGAGGTGTGTGGAGGGTGCCTTGAAGTTCATCCGCAGCAGCAAGTGTTCAGAAGCTATCGAAACTGCCGACCTCCAGCTTGTGGTGAGTCTATGCAACATCTTCGAAGTCGTCTGCTCGGAGTCATTCGGCTACAAGCCCGGGAAATTCGATAAGAAGAAGTATATTGGGTATGCTTTCACCTTTGCGTTTATCTGGAGCTTCTGTGTCAGCGCTAATAGTCGTCACCATGAACAGCTGTCACATGTGTGCAAGGGACTGATCGAGAATGTTATGTGGCCAAACAATGATGATGTTCAGTGCTTCTTCCTGGATGTGCAGTCAGAAATACCTTCCTTTGTGCATTGGAGCACACGTCTGACATAGTTTCACTACCAAAAGGAAAAGAGCTTCCATGAGATCTATGTGGAGACTCTTGACTCCCTCAGGTATTCGTTTGTTGTCGACCTCCTTTACCAGAATCAAAAACCCGTGTTCATTACGGGTACCAGTGGAACTGGCAAAAGCATACATCTCAGCCGGCTGCCTTGTGTACCGTTGATGCTGACCTCGACGACCTCACCTTTGATGCTTCAGCTTGCTATCGAATCCAAGCTAGAGAAGATTAAGAAAAACCTGCTCGGCGGGAAAGTTGGTGAGGTTATGGTGGTCGCAATTGACGACACTAACATGCCTGATATTGAGGAGTACGGAGCTATGCCTCCAGTTGAGGTATTGCGCACTATCATCGATAAGGAGGGAGTTTGGGACCGCAAGGAACGTTTTTGGAAACATATTGTCAACACTGTACTTGTGTGTGCTTGCTCATCGCCAGGAGGAGGTCGTAACCCGCTGCCACCTCGTTTCACTCGCCATTTTAATCTTATGTGTTTGCCTATAGCCAGCGACCAAACCCTCATTCGAATATTCAAGTCTATCCTCGAATCTTTCGTCATTGCCAACGGATTTTTCGATCCTATCAAAAAGTCAGTGGATGGGGTGGTGCGTGCCACAATCGAGCTATACGTAAAGATCATAAAAGAAAAGCTACCGATTCCTTCGAAGTTCCATTACACATTCAATTTGCGAGATATCAGCAAGGTGTTCCAAGGAATTCTCCAAATGAAGCCATCAACAGTGAGGGACGCAGACACCTTCGGGAAGCTGTGGTTCCATGAGATCCAACGTGTCTTTAGGGACCGACTGAACACCCAGGAGGACCATGAGTGGTTCCATCTGATGTCGTGTGATCTGCTGGAATCTTATTTCCGAGTCCACGCTCGTG
>Ga0075152_10001815_pt1 | contig 15399 bp, 24 predicted proteins | sample JI61114C2DNA_FD_70964 | JGI IMG/M metagenome (GOLD analysis project Ga0075152, IMG submission 70964) | Wastewater effluent complex algal communities from Wisconsin, to seasonally profile nutrient transformation and Carbon sequestration -... | ecosystem: Engineered > WWTP > Effluent > Algae...
GGTTAAAGTACCTCCAACTGTCAGCAACGCAACGCATAAGAACTACCAACCGGAGGTTCAGTTTCGAACGATTGGAGCAGTAGATTCATGCGAGGTTGGTGGAATCCCTGAGGAGGCCAGTGGTGACTGTAGAGTCCGAATCGGCAAGAACCGAAACTTGCTTGGACATTGGGGAGCTTTTCCAGATTAAGTTCTCAGAGATCGATGAGCGGGTGGTGATGGACAAACAGTTCCATGTTCACTAGTTCAAAGAGGCCATCAACTGCTTTGTGAAGGATGTTGCAACTGATTTGCGATCGCAGGAGAACCTGATAATCTTGATGTAGTTTCTCCTGGCCAAGACGTTTCATTTCTTCGAAGTAAAAGAATCGATGCGAGGACTCCCCAAGATTGAACAGGCCGATATGGAGAAAAGTCAGCATCAAATAACCAGCGAGGAATAAGAATCGTTTAGAACACAGCTCATCGAGCTTCGAAAGAGGCATAAGCAGCTCATCTGTCAGTCGAAATAGCAGATCTACAAATTGGAGGATCGTATCTGGAAACTGGAGAAGGAATCCATGACCAACCGGTCGAAGTTTGATGCCATTCTTCACAAAAAAGAAGGAGAGCTGAAAGAGACAACGGCAAAGCTTCATAAGATGGAAGAGGAGATCAAGTCTCTCTCGAAGGCTAGTCTCAGTAAACAGGACGAGCAGCAGAAGATGTTGGCTGAGTTGACAACCCAGCTAGAAAAGATCAAACTTACAGGATCGATGTCAACTCCCGACGACCGATAGCACATTGGTAAGGGATCAGCACCGAGCAGAAGTCCAGCAACTTTGAAGTCGTCTATCAACACCTACCAAAAGCGTCCACTGGAAAGTAGGCATACAGCCTCCATGAAGTAGCTACCAGCAAGCACACTCGTAACTCTCAACCCGAACCTCTAAAACAAGTCAAAAGAACCAACTGCAACCATAAAATCGAGTGAATCCAAACCTGAGTCCAAACCTAAAACCTTCTTTAAGAAGAACGAGCCGGCGACAAATACGCAGCTTGTTCGCTCACCGAGAGGTGCACCTGAAACAACTAAGAAGGGCGCCCCAACTCTGAAGAAATCAGAAGAGTCAGCCACACTGATCAACAACATCAACGCTATCTTCACGTACGTCAAGGAGCAGTCCAAGAACATCTCACAGCGAGTCACCGTCAAGGGTAAGGAGAACACCCCAGCACCGGTACCCGTAAAAAAATGAGATGAGCGTGACATGAGCATGGGCAGTATGTTCTGATAGTAGAGTTTATGCAACATAACTGTCAGAGGTCTTCGTCTTTCACCAGAGTGGTGGACTTTATGTGTTTCTCGAAGAAACTGTTGGAGATCATTCCTACGTCTTCCTTCTTTAGTTCGCAAAAGTGGACTTATTTCAGCACTTTGTCTGTTGGAAGCGAAGTGAGGCTACGCACCAACGAGTCCATCAATACTCCAACCTTCAGTTCGGTTGGAGTCGGCATCACGATCACAACTGATGCGATTGGCCGTTCTTTTATGGATTCAAACAGGCCACTGATGAACTGTGCAATGTCTTTGCCAACCAGTTCAGGCCTGTATGTCATTTCTTAGGCTGTTTATTTGTCCAGCTCCTCTTCTTCGCTCCTTCGGCTCGGCCTGTAGTAAAGAGAACTCTCCTAGACTGGAGCTTGTGCACTGTTGAAAGTTGCTCTTACTCCATTGTACTTCACCGAAAAGGTCACTTCCTATGGCTCTGTGGCTGGCACTTATCTATCATCCGAGTGCTCCTTCTTATGCTTCTTCAAATTGCACAGGTAGAAGTACTTCTTGTTGCACCCATTGATGGTACATTCATAGATCTCCCGCTTATTCTACCCTAAACTAAAACATACTTGCCCCATGTGAATCTGCAGATGCTGTTTGAGATTCGTCGTTGTAGCAAAACTCTTTTCGCACTGTTGGCACAAAAATGGCTTTTCCTGGGTATGCACCTTTTCATGGCGCTTGAGATTTGATTTCTGTGTAACCCCTTTCTTACGAAGTTGAACTTCTGAGAACAGTTTTCGTAGTTGCACTCGAAAATTCGTTCATCAATATGACCACGTACGTGTTTTTCTAAGTGTGCTTGCAGTGAAAAGGTCTTTGAACAGTTGCTGAAGTCGCTGAATTAACCATCAACTACCACTGGTACTGCTCGCCATGCCTTGGCCTTCCCGATTCCTGTTGGGAAGACTGATGCTACTCGTGCTCCTTCATATGGCTGTGCAGCATGTCAATCGCCTGGTAGTGTTTGTCACAGCTCACACATACGTACTCTTTCTCATCACGGTCGTTGCTCACGTTCTCATTTGGCAGTTCGAGGTACTCCATACCAGCTTGCTAGGTCTCGATTTCGTTGAACTCAAAAAAGTCATCCATAAATGTTACTATCTATTATAGCCCATGCTGAGCAAGTATCGCATTGTGAGGAGAATTGGCCTAGGAAGTTTTGGAGAGGTCTTGGAGGTGAATCTAATAAGCACTGGTGAGACGTTCGCTATGAAGAAGATCCCCAACATTTACGGTCGCGAGAAGCTGTTTGAAACTGAGATTCGAGTGATGATGAAGACTTCCCATCCGAATATCGTGCGGATTATAGAGGTACGGTATTCCAATCAGCATAGTACTTCTACGACGAGGATAATGAGGGCGAAAGACTGCAACATGCCCTGTACATCGTAATGGAATACTGCTGTGACGGTGATCTATTCAACTACGTTTCGGATCATAAAAAGCTGGGAGGTGGGCCAAGCTAAGAGGATGTTATCTCCATCATCCGCCAGATTCTGTACGGGTGCATGGCACTCAACTAAAAAGGCATTCTCCATCGGGATCTCAAACCAGAAAACATTCTGCTGAACGGTCCAACAGTAAAGATTGGCGATTTCGGATGCGCTAAACTGATCGATGTGATGAATACGTACCGCTACACAAGCAAATCGTTCAATATTGGAACACCCATGTACAGCGCCCCTGAAATTCTGAACATGTAAGCTTATGATGACCGGTGCGATGTGTGGTCGTTGGGGGTCATCGTCTATTTCATGATCTACGCCACCGTGCCATTCTTGGAGAAGGATGTCAAGCGACTCAAAATAATAATTGCCGAGAAGACGAAGGCACACTCAGGTCTAATTCAACTTCCAGAAAATCCAGAGATCGGCTAGCCACTGCGATAGTTGATCCGAGGTATGCTGAAGTTCAAGCAGGAGTAGAGGCTGACTTGGACTGAGATTATTGGGCTCAGAATATTTCAGCCAATAGTGGAGTACCCCAGTCGCTTCGTAAGCTACCTGATTCAAGTGGTCAAGGTGCTCGGTTGGGTTGTTCAAAGCCTATTGTTAAACTTCAGGTAGTTCTATCCAGCAGAGCCCCTAAGTAGACTGTGCCACTGCGTAAACCTTTTTATCGTTGGCCGGGAAGAATTGATGTGTAAGATCACAACGAAAGACCCAACTGTCTAGGACATGTTTCCAATGGGAAGACTTGACCTCCACGAATTCGAGGTGTAACTGCTCATGGAGGTGCAAAAGTGCAATGAAAGACTCGAATCGTACATTGAACAGACAACAGAGCTGAGCAATAACTCAGTGCAACTCAGCGTAATATTCGAGAAGGATAAGTCAGATCGCTACTATCTGTGGCGAGCTCAGAAGAAAGCACGGAAGTTGATGATGGAAGCCTATTCCAACCACAAGAACAGCTAGTAGTGCCTACGCAGTATCTACTGCCTTGCACTGATCGCTGGCTACGATCGTTTGCTCGGATAGCACGAGTATCTCAAACTTAACAGCAGCCAGCTCTGTAGCTTCATCAAGCACTGCCCACCCTAATAACTTCGTGAGCTTGTCAACTACGAACTGACGCGTCTGACTTGATTACCATTACTAATTGATATGCATTTGTTCACACACTCAGATCAGCTTGCGTTTCTCCAGAGTCTTCTTGACCTACCGGTAGAAGCAGTAGTTCACCACAATGATCACCAAGAACCCGGCGATGCCGAACCCGATGATCTTGCTGCTCATCAAATTCATCATCGTGTTGGTTGTCTCACGTGCGCTCTCTATGGCCTCCAGGCTCTTGAACAGCTCGTTATGTTGCTACTCAAGGAACTTCACCTCGTTGTCCAGGTACTCGTTGTCGGTCTTGTCGGGAAGCACTTCAAGCTCCATGAGTTCCAACCCGGTTTGCAGCTTGAAGGAAATGCGCAGTGGCACGTCCAGCAAGTTTCGAGTGCAGAATGAGTAGTAGTTTTGCTCGGGTGCGAACTTGCTCAGACGAATCTACGTGGTAGTGCATCAAGTACTTGCTCGTGATCTCCTGTGGTCTCCTTAACGAAGATGTCCTGTGCGTTGTCACCAGTGGTGCGAATGGCAAACTCATATCGACTGCGGTCATCAGGGATGATCTCCACGACATACTTCGCTTGGGCCGCTGAAACATTAGTCGCTGGGTACCTAACTGCTCGTAGAAGCACTGTGTCTCGTAGGCATCGACGCTCAAACCAAACTCAAGGCTTGTGGCCACTGCCAACAATAGCACCAATATCGCGAGCTTCCTCATGAACGTGCGTAATTATTCGATGATAGCTGAGCCAACGCATAATTGTTGGCAGGAAATAGGCAAGCTCAACGGGAGGTCCCTGTGCAAATCGCGACTGCATGAAGGCAAGCTTGCCTACGCGCTGGACGACCATACGGTGCAGCTGCTACACTTAGCCAACGGCAAGTTGGAGCTTCTGAAGACTGGACATACGAAACGCATCAACAACGTTGTACTTGGAGGTGGAGCAATTCTGACAGCTAGTAACGATGGGTCGGTACGGCTCTATGACGAGAGAGTGTTTAAGCAGGTTGGATGCTTCAAAAGTAAGTTTAATGGCGAACATAGAAAACCAGAACTAGTTCTATTCGGCAGCGATGGATGGAGCCAGCACCATAGCCGGTGGCGCCACGGGAAGCTTGCTTTTCTGGGATGCGCGAACTCGTGCTGAGTTGCGGTGCTTCGATGAATGCTTTAATGAGGAGGTTGCAGGATTGGAGTTCAACAAGCTACGCCCAAGCAATCTATACGGGTGTGGACTAGACGGCATTGTTAGTAGTTTTGACCTGACACAAGCCGACGAGGAAGATTCCGTGGAGTGGTCACAAAGACTCAACAACTCGGCTTCATCAATAACTGCCGATGGAGCTTATCTAAGGGTTCATACCACAGATCACCATCTGTTCTTACTGAAGGATGGCGACATTGTCAAAAAGTATTCTGTAAATAGTCCTGAGACTCCAAAGCATCTGCTTTGGTCGGGGATGGACTGTAACGATTTGGGTTACTACACATGGAACATCAACAACCAGAGACTTTAGAGATGGTTAGATGGCACTATCCTCACTACAGCCGAATCTGTCCTGGATATTGATTCACTGGAGTAAATAGAACATGGAAAAGCGCTTATTGCCGATGAGCAAGGCCGTCTGCTCATCATCACCATGAGTGCTCCCGAACCGGCCACCACATAAATCGAACCAGAACCCATACAAGAGTAGGATTACGACTACTAACGAATGGACTCCGAAGGTTTCGTTCGAACAAATTTCAAGAAAAGCCGCAAACCAACGTTCCGGCCACTGTGACTTTATTTCATATTGGTTCAGAGCAGCAGATCGCTGGTCATTTCTACAGGTTGTGGTTGTTTGGGTTTCGAAAAGGATTTCTCATTGGTGACCTCCATATAGATGTGTTCGTGGATGTTGTGCATGATTACTATCGGCGCCTTGTTGCGTTCCTTGTGCAGCACGTACCTAATACGCGATAGGTCGTATAGACCAGCATCGGTTACCATGTATTTTATCGAAAGCTGTGCCTATTCATCTTTCTTGAGTCGTAGCTCGTGTAGAGTAGTCCCCTCCCAAAATCCCGATGACTGTTCATCGTCCATGAACTCTACTGTCAGCACCATTTAGTTCTCGGTGAAGATATTCTTAATGTTGACCTAGACATCCACTGCAAGGACTGGGTTTACAGCGAAGTTATGCTCCACTTCGGAGGGGTACCGTATGCAGAAGTTAAACGGAAGCAGGTAGTCTTCAATCCTACCTGTCCGATCCAAAATCTTCAAGAGTTTTGGGTTGGTTGCTATTCGTTCCGGATGGTAGATGCCTTGCCTGCTGCCGTTCCTGAACACCAGAATCATGTTCATACGGTCCACGTGATCGTACGGGTAGTACTTATTCTCGAAGTTAGCCCATTACTGCTTGCGTTGCTTTTCATCTGCCTCTACAAATTTGCTGTAAGTGCTTTCCTCGACTGGACAGTCCCTGAAATTGAGAGTTTCATTGACCGAATGCGGATTCTTTTGCAGAAAGAAGGTGAAAACCGATCTGTCAGCAGCTTTGGTGGACTCGTGCTTGATAATTTTAAAGCCATCGCCAATGGCCAACCGTTCCAACTAAACCAAATTTTCAGTTGAGTCTTCCATAATGTTGAGAGACTTCATCAGGTTATCCCGCTCCTTCATGTTGTGCATCTCGAACGTGAGGATGTGGATGTGTGACGATATCTTCTAGCACTTGATATCCCGGAACTGCACAACCACGTCAGGCGAGAACTTCACCATCAGACGCTTCAACCTTACTGAGTCCTTGCTCCGGTAGATGAACAGCAGTTTGAACCGGTCACATTTCTAGTCGTAGACTCGGATATCAAAGAAATACTCGTAGCGCTCTCCTGCTGCCAGTTTGATATCGGTGCGTTGCATTCTGAAACCAAACAACCGCTAGTCGTTGGCCACTATTGCGATTTCATCGATCGGCTAGGTGCCTTCATTGATGAACATAACTGGCACACGCTGTAGTTCGCCAACGAACATACTCTGGCTATTAGGCTTCGCAACCAGCCGAAGCTGCCCACCTTGCTCTCTAACGTTGAACTTGAAGTAGTAGTTTACAAAGCCTTCTTTGTTGTACTCGGGTATCAAGTGACTATTGTGCAGACGGTTGAAGTTCCAGCAGATCTCCGTCAGCTCCAGCATGCCAGTTCGCTTGGGAATCACAGTGAACTCGATTATTCGTTATTGGTTCTTGTTGAACTTAATGTTCTGGGAAGCCGGTTAGCAGGTGTAGTCGGTACCAGCTACTGCCTCACCGAATTTCAATGTGCACTTCGTAACATCGATCTCTTGGTTCAAGGGGTTCTGCAGCATTACTTGCACCCGAATCCGTTCATTCAGAAAGCACATCCTCGCATTCTTGTCAACCTGCCTCCCAGCGATTCCGATTGGCTTGTATCGGTATGCTAAGTACTTCTGCTCAATAGTTTGAGCGTCGAATCCACCTAGTTTGCGGTATTACAGAGCATTGTTGTTCTTAGAAATATTGTCGCTGCCGAAGTACTCAGAACCCATTTCGGTCCAGGTGTGGCTGCTCAGTGTTCCGTCCGGCTTGCTGTTGAACGAGTTCATCCTCGGCAGCTTCTCATCACTGATATCATCTTCAGTTGACACGTCAATCCCCATAGGTAGCGGATACTTTAGTTTCAGACCTTCCTTTTCGAGGTAATGGCCGGCCCCAGAGTCTTCCAACCCCGACGCAATCTTGTCGTAGTTCTTGACAAACTGGTGATACTTGTCGTCGTTAATGCGGCTGCTGAGAATGTTCCACCCCTTCCGGAGATAGCTGACGCACAAAGGGAAATTTTTATTCTCCATGCACATCTTGGCGAGGTACGTGTATACGAAGATCTCAATGACGGTGAAGCTGTTGCGATAGATGTTCTCGATAATCAAGAAGCATCGATAAGCATTGGTTGTTAGTCTAGCGTCGAGGAAGTGCATTCCCACCTTGAGCATGGAACTCGCATAGTTTCTATACTCAATCACTGGCTGAAAGTTCAGGTGGAAAGTGGCATACTGTTCCTCGAGTAAGAATGCCATCACTGGTGGGACAGGTACTTCAGCCTTGAACCGTTGCTTGAGCCTGGGGTAAAACACCTCCTTGATGAACTCTTTCCTGAAGGTCTTGAGCACGTACAGGGAGTACACCATCAGCACACTATACTTCAGGAAGAAAGAACTGTGATCTAAAATGACCTTGGCTTCCTTCTCTAGATGCGCGTACGGATCTCCCTTCAAAGCGAACTGCAGAATCTTGGAAAAGACGTGGCAGTGGCTAATCATCTCCAGCAGTGACACGTAGATCCTCTTGTTGCGGTTCTCCCACTTCCCACTCAGCTATTTGTAGCATTCGTAGGCCTTCTTGTGCTCGCGCTCGATGAAGTACAGGTCCCCCAGCTCGCGGATCTCCGCCTCCGAAGCAGAGTACTTATCCTTATCGAGGTTGGCATTGTTCAGTGCGCCAAATATTCTGTTGGACACCTTGGAGTACTCTTTGTACTGCCTTGTGAGGTAATCTATACGCTTCGATATACCCTCTCTCACGATTAGCTGGAAGTCGTTGGATTGAGTATTCAGCTTATCGTAGGCCTCTTGACTCATCAACCGCACAACATCGGATTCCTTGAGGGTTACCTTATAAGCATAGCTGTTTCTTCTGAAGCTTGACCACAGTGTCATGTCCTCTGCCTCGGGTGTGTTGACCTCTATTCGGCATATGAAATTTCCCTTGACTCGATGTTCCTCCTTGAGCAGATTGCTGCACTTCAGTGCTTACTCAATTGTGCGGTTGTTGCTGCGATCGATAAGCACTACCACCATGATCTCCAGGTTTAGGTATTGGGTGGGGTTCAACTTGTACGCCATCTTCAGCAGTTAATTGGTGGCCTTGACCACCTTGATATACTATTGGCTGAAGTTTTCGTCATCTATGCTGATGATGTGCACAACCGCCATGGGTTGGTCAATGGTAGTCACCTCATACTCATAGGACACGCTGTCCATGTACAGTTTACTGGCTTCTAAAAACCAGAGGAAGCCTTGGTTGTTTATGTGATCCTCCACTTCATTACGGGTGCTGTATTTCTCGCGACTTATGTTCTTGGGGTTGACCACCGAACGGGCGAGGGTCTCCCGTATACGTTCGAACAGGACATTCTCCTTGGGCTGGCAGTAATCCTCGACATCGATGAGCGTGAAGTCGCTACTCTTGGGTACCGGCTTGAAGAACGGCCGAAGGAACATGGCGGGTGTGAGCCCTTTCTTCTCAAACAAGACTTTGGAGGCAGTTGATGCTGTCACGACGATCTTGTAGTTGTAGAGATGCTTGATCAGAAGTTAAAAGTGCTCCTAGAGAATCATTTGAAAATAATATCAAGAGACGTTCTTCATCTTCTGCATAAGGTTGGTGACTCGCTCGATGTACTGACTGAACTCACTCAGGCAGCTCTTTGCATGGTACTCTTAGATCAGCCGGTGCATGGTCAAGCGCTGCTGCAGGTACTTACGGGTCAGCTATTTTAGCCTGTTGATGACTGCTGTCCTCGCCTCGGGAGTCAGCTTCCGCTCGTGCTTGTATTACTAATCGGTTGTCTCTTTCAGCGAACTCAATTGGTCTCTCAGCTCTTGCACGGCCGGAAGGAACTTCTTCACAGTGTCTTCAACGTTATCGAGCTTGAGGTTGTACATATCGTAGCTCATTGCGAGCCAACTCGCAAGTTTCTTGCCCTTATCACTTCCTTCCAAAGCAACAATTTAACCTAACTGCTACTTGGCTACCTTTGCTTCATTGCTCACCTCCTCTTCACGCTTTTGGTAACGTTCGAAGTAGCGCTGCAGAATGCCGAGCATATTCTCCTCATCCTTCACGAATCGCTTGAGGTTTTATATTTCGCTCGTCATGAATAATTATAAGATGGACGCCAATATGCAGTAGATAATGCTGGAAGCAGAACGCGGCTATCAATCCAGGGCGATAAAACCGAGTGGGTCGCCAGGGCAGCAACAAACCGATCCACATCTGGATTCTATTATCTACTATGAACACCCTGATACCCCGCGCAGACGCAAGAAGATATTCGAGCCACGATACAAGGATACACAACATAACCGGCATATGAACCGGTTGCAGTCTTAGGGGACGATAATGAAGACTACGTCTGTGAACGCTCACGATCGAATTTCTCAGCTTAACCAGAACTTTATGGGGGTGAGTAAACAATCTCCACAGGTTCCGACCTCAATGGGGATGTTCAACCCCAGCGTACCCACTCCTGACAGAAATATAGGGGACAGCGCAACTAAAGCCAACTTGGATCAGCAGGCGATCAATTTATTTGCAACAGCTCTGCAGCAACAGCAGCAACAACCGCAGCAGCCCCACCAACCCAACCCATTGCAAGCCCACCCTCAAGAGAACCATGTTGCCGAAGCATTTTTCACGCAAGTCAACAACCAACCACAAACACAACCCGACCCACTGATTAACATGATGGCAGGTATCGTGCTGGGCGACATGGCTCGCCAGAATACTGCGTTTCCTTCACAGCAGTTGCCAAGTTTAGTGGAACAAATCATGCCTGCTACCGCTCCGAATATTCCAAGTGCACACCCAATTAGTGCGTTACCTTCTTCATCACAACTCGACATTACCAATCAGAATAGGTTCAATATGCACGCACCTGCCATCCAATCGCGGTTTCCTTCAGATAACGCCATCGGTGGAATGCACCACTAGCAGCCGATGGAGACAGCTGAAAAGAACATGGTTGTCAATCTTGCTGGAGCTTATCAGCAAGATCGTGCCCACTATAACCAGCAAACTCCCGTAAATGATGCAGCAACTCGCAGCCCACCTTCGATGACGCCCATGACCCATCAAGCTCTTCCAAATTAGAATTTTGAAGCGTTCGGAGCTGCATTCCAACCATAAATTCTAAACAGAATGGGAACAAACCAAACTATACCGTCTCCATGGAACCCTTCCAATGTGGCGGGAAACTATCAGTCGCAACAACAAATTAGTGATCAACACCCGTATTCTACAGGAATAGTGCAGGCTGCCATCCATCAAACTATTCGACAAAGCAACCATCAGTCCAACCCACCTCAGCTTCCTCCACCACCACCAATCCGTATGGTCAATAGTACCGATTTCCATCATGAAATGAATCAGACAAACCAATCTCATAAGCAGGTCGAGTCGATCCAGTCAATTCCGCCACAACAGTCAAATAATTTTATCCAGCACCCCAGAGCATTCGAAGGTGCCATTCGCAGGGATCATGGGCAATAGCACTCATAGGGCTTGGTTATTAACCAGCCCAATACGACCCTCCACTAGAACAACGTGTTCAATAATACTGCTAGCATCAACCATGGAACACCAGCACCAGGCTCGGTGATATCTGGAGCTGAAAGTGCGAAAGATCCACAAGTGACTGCCAACATGATTCGGAAGATCACTGACATTCAAAGTCAAATCGACAAATTAAGTGTGCAACTGCGGGAAACTGAGATCAAGGATTCAATCAGGGAATAGCGGTTGCAGTCGGTCCTGTCTGCCAAGCAGAAATAAGTGTCGCGAAGAGAAGCTGAAATGAAGAAAAGCGAGATGCTGTTGATGCAGATGAAGGAGGAAAAGAACCAGAGGGCAGCTCACATCGAGTCGCTTAAACTTGAAGTAGAACGCTTGCGTCGAGAGAACCAGCTTCGGAGGAGGCAAGATCCAATTGATCGAGGACAATTATTCTAGAGCTTCGGAAAGGACTTTTCAACTGCAACGAAAGAGTTAGGAAGCAAAAGTCAACTGCCAGGTGAGCTGCCCAGAAGCGACTATTCTTGGGCCAGCGATAGGCTTGTTAACTCCATGGCAAATAGAGGGAGAATACATACAGAAGTAGGTTCCGATAGACTGACACACAATCAAAGGATAATCGGTGGAAAATACCAACCCCGATCACGCTAACCTTCCCCCGAGAACTATTCTATCATTGAGAAGGTTGGGTCTCTGAATCGTCCTGACTCAGTTATGGTTCGCTCAGTTCCTGAAAATCTATTCACGAACGCCCTTCACCCGAACTCCCAACAAGCTGTTCGGGTTCCTGTTACCCCTATAATGGCTCAAGCGCCAATCAAAACCATTACAACAATGACTCCTGTCACCAACTATCGAGCACTCGATACTGTCATAGTACCTCCTTTGGTTATAGCTCCTAATAGAATTCCACCTTCAGTTACGACAGTATACCAGTAACATCCACCCTTCACGATCCACAACCGTCAGCTTGCAGGTGACAGCTACCCCTCTTTTATCCGTTCTCCTCCAGCACCCGTCTATGATAGAGGTACGTTCGGAACACCTCCAGTTCAACAACAACCCCAAGCGACCATTCTTATACAAGACCGCGAGCAGTGATGCTTGAGTTAATTTGATTCAAGAAGCAGTGTCACTTAACCGACCGGAAGTACGGTAGACGAAAATGCCTAGATCCCACCACAGACGAAACGAACACCTACCCTATGAGCAGCAGTTACATAGTCCTCCGAATCGTTGTCCTTTAGCTCTTTGACGTAGAGCATGCCACGGGGCACCCGATTGAAGTAGCTGGCATTATTGTCCAATACATATTCTCCGGGGACATTCTTGATGAGCTTGTAGCTATAACCGTCGGTTTTGGCATTGTGTACTAACACCAGACCGAGCTTCTTGGGGTCTTCGAAGGTGTTCACAGTCAGCAGGTAGTCGCCCTTCTTGAGTCCATGACGATCGTAATCGAACTGCACCTGCTCTACGTTGGCAACCCTACAGTACGGAAGTGGGTCAGCTGCGACAGAATAACGCCCACTGACGCTATGCCCATAACGTTCGCTATTTTCGAGACTGTACTGCTCATTTTAATCTATTATAGCAGATCACTTGTCGCTGAACTCCTAGGTACTCAGTGGCAGGAACAAGATCTTGCTGCCAGCACCCTTGGCCATGAACTGCAGAATCTCCAGGTAACGGATCTGCATGGCTGCCTTTGAACTCAGAATGTCTGCAGCTTCACGCATCAACTTTGCACTCTGCACATCTGCTTCAGCAGAAATTATCTTGCTTTCGGCCAATCGCTTAGTCTTGGCTGTCATCGACAGGTCGGTCTGCAGTTCCTTACTGAGAATCATGTCCTTGATGTAAATCTGTTCCACATATACACCTGAATAACATCTTCAACCTACCCCAGTGTTTGACCTTCTCCTCGACGAACACCTCGATGTTGTCCGCAATTTCCTGCCGTTTCTCCAGTAGTTCCTGTAAGGTGTGCTCGCCACACACCGTTCTTAACGTTGCGTAGGTAATTTAGCACACTGACGCATTGATAGCCGACACCCTGTAGCAGGCCTTCTTTGGATCGATGACCCTATAGTAGACAACGGTGTCAATGTTCACGGTGATGTTGTCCTTGGTGAGGATCAGCTGGCGCTGCAGGTCAAGTACTCTGCGTTGCCACCGGTAAGGTACATTGTGCGCAGACTAACTGGAATAACGCGATCGGTGCATGGGTTTATGTAGTGCAGGCCTGGCTGCAACTAGGTTTAGAACCTTCCGAACTTCTCTCGCAGACCGATGTTGCCCTGTGTAATTTTGGTGTAGGGGTAGGGACACCAACAGCAGCAGCAGGGCGCCCAGGCACGCATGCACCCACTGCACGTTCCGCAGCAGTTCAGCACCGACTCGTAGCAAGTCATTTCCTTCTGTTCCTCGTAGTCTTGGTACATAGGTACCACTCGTTCGGCCATGGCAATTAAATCTATTATTGCCGTACACAAACCAAGTGCTATTATAACCTAACTGTTTTGCGGGATGATTATGGATGAGGCTGGGTTGCTGACCATCGTGGACAACATCTTCGCCAACTGTGGACTGAGAGTCCGAATTGAGGGTGTTGATGTGCTGCGCGACGATAAGATCTACTTCGAGATGTGCAAGATCCTCTTTCCTGAGGACAACATCAAGCTTATCAAGATCAGCCAGAACCATGGAAGTACAGCACAGAAGATACAAGCTCTGTTGGACTACTTGAGCAGGCTCTATGGCATCGATCTTTCGCATATTTCTGCTGAAGCAATTGTCCGTGGAAGCACCAAACACATCCAGCACATGCTTGAGTTCTTCGAGAGCATTAGCGATCAATTACGAAGGGATGCGGGTGCGGCGGGAGTAGCCGGGGTAAAGTCAGCCAGGGAATCAGTCGACGGACCTGACAATGATGACAATAACTTTCAAACGCACTCGGTGTTGGGAATTAACCGCGAATTTCGAGATGAGCCAGTGTATTCCGACGAGAAGGCTGATGACTCTGACCAAGAGGAATAGGAGTTTGGCGGTAGCAGGTAATAGTAGAAACCAGGCAGAAGAGTCAATAGGCAACTTAATGCAGAATAGGAACTGATTCCAGCAGTACTCAAAGACGAGATTCTGAATCAAATCGAAGAAGTGAAGCTGGAATTCAAGAAGATAAACGAGATGGACAACCGTAAGGAGCGAAACAACGATCTGTTGCACATCAAAAACAAGTACAAGAGTTACCTGAAGGATCGAATTGTCGACAAGAAGGTATAGAACAACATCGAGGAAGTACGATAGGCTCGTAAACCTCACAAGAACAAGACGATGACAGCCTACTACGCACGAAAGGAACAATAAGAGCTGTAGCAGGAACAGCACGCAGTCGGGATTCGGCTGCGGGATGGCAAGGCCCGTTACATGCGAAGAATGTACCCACTGAGGATTAACCCAGAAAACAGATAGTTCAGAACCTCGAAAGAAAGAAGCTGGCAGACCAGCGAAAGGACCAGTTGCAGATGGAACGTGAATTCGAGTAACACACCAAACTCAAACTGACCTCACTATCCACGAAGCACGAACGTGCAACTGGCGTGATTCGCTAACGAACCCAATAGCAACGTCAGCTGTATGCCCAACGATAGCGTGAGAACATCCAGCTAATCTCCTAGAGCCACCGAAGGTTGAAGCACCAGTACCGCCAAGAACGTGACAAGGCAAGAAGCACCTACCAACAGCAGCAACGCCGCCTGTTCGAAATTCTCGAGGACGATGGTGCTCTCGAACGGCTTATTGTTGACATATACAAACGGTACTGATGTTTCAAGTTGCTTTTGGCCAGTAATAAAACATGTTAAAGTACCTCACTCGATTGCTACCACTCAGCCGTAGCAATGGTGTGCGACTTAATCGCTGGTACTTCAGCAGTGAAGCAGCTGAGCAGGCTCTGAAGGTATGCCTTGTGGTAGCATGCAGGACACCATGAGTGCAGTGGAAAGTTCGGATTCCAGCAAAATTCGCAACATCGCTATCATCGCTCACGTCGATCATGGCAAAACAACCCTCGTGGACAGTCTGCTGCGAACCAGTGGGTTCAACCTCAGCGAGCAGGAATGTGTGATGGACTCCAACCAGTTGGAGAAGGAAAAG
>Ga0075152_10001816_pt1 | contig 15391 bp, 11 predicted proteins | sample JI61114C2DNA_FD_70964 | JGI IMG/M metagenome (GOLD analysis project Ga0075152, IMG submission 70964) | Wastewater effluent complex algal communities from Wisconsin, to seasonally profile nutrient transformation and Carbon sequestration -... | ecosystem: Engineered > WWTP > Effluent > Algae...
GACATTCCCGCAGCCTTCAATGAGAGGTCGCGGAAAGGTGTCAGGAAGTTCGTCTCCTCGATCCAGTGGCCAAAAAATCGCGTTTTTGCCGAACTTTGCTTTAATCAGCGTCTCCCTAGATCCTTCTTTTCAAAGGGCTTCAGTCCTAGTGCTAGCCTCACACTATTGACTTCGTTTTGTGAGGAGAACGGAAAATATCTTGATGGAGAGTCGGCTGTCTTTGAGGCCAATCTTGGCATAAAGCGGTTTGGGTGAGTTCAAGGGGTGTGGGAGCAGAAACTCCCAAACTTCAGCAGCGCCATCCCAGTCTGCCTGCCGGGACTCAATTTCGTAAAAGCTGCGTTCGTCCGGGTCCTTGATGGTCATGAGCACGACGTAGTGCGACCAACTGAGGGTGAAGGGAGATTTGCCAGACGGCGTCTGGCGAATCTGCGCCGGGACCAATTTCCCAGACGCTGTCTGGGGAATCTCGGAGGCGGCAGATTTTTCAGACAGCGTCTGGAAAATTGGCAGCCGCTCCGCCCACTGGAGGTAAAACGCCCTCATTGCAGCCAGATTGCTCTTCGAAAACCCTCTCCCAAACTCCTCCGTTAACCTCGCTGAAAGCTCCTTCAGTAGCTCCGCGCCATACGCCGCGCGCTTCGCGCCTTTTTGCTTGTGCTCGACGATGCGGCGGCCGATTTCGAAGTTCGTCATCACCTGGAAGGTGTCCACGACGGTGGCGACACCGCGCCGGGCGCTCTGGATGAGCTGACGGACCTCGGTGAGCAGGCTGCTGAGGCTGTCCGGTTTGGTTTTGGCCGTGGAGAGCGATTTCTTGGAGGCGGACGGCTTCTTCATAAGACAACGCGGAGCTTGGTCAGCAGCGCAGGGCATTGCAACGGGCAGTTTCACGCCACACGGCCTCACCCATACGCCCGCACCTCGACGACTCGCGCGTGGTCGAGACCGTTGGTGGCCGTGATGGTGAGGCGCAGGGCGGTGACAGGCTCGGCGATGACCAACAAGTGCCTGCGATGCCTCTGGTAGTTGTTGGCGATGGTTTCGAAGGATTGCCAGCCTGCGGGCGTTTCGAGACTCAAGACGTAATCGCGCACCGTTTCGGGCTGTGGGCGGCCCCAGAGCATTTTTTGCGTGTAGCCATCCGCCTGCGACAGGGTGAGGAGACGGTGCAAACCGGTGTCGAAGACCAAAACGACCTCGCTGAGCGAAACGGGCTCGTTCCAGCGGATTTCGAGCGTGGCGGGTAGTTCACCGCTCATCCAGCGATGCAGCCCGTGGTGCTGGCGATGGCCCGGCAGCTTGGTGACGATGCGTGTCTGGCCGCTGCGGATGCTTTGTTGGCAGGAGAATGAAGGCAGGAGAATCTCAGAATCCATTCTTCTGCCTTCATTCTCCTGCCAATAGGATTGGAAAGAAGAGGCGGTGATCGTTGCCGCGATGCGCACGAGATCTCTTGGATCGTCATTCGATACGCCGATCAGATAACAATCATCGCGAAGGAGCTGCTGCTGGATCGCATGAACAAGCTTTGCATCCGCAGCGATGTCCGCAGGAAGCACGTTTTGCCTCAAAGCGAGTGCCGCAGCGGTGCCGACACCCTGACCGACCACGGCGCACGTCGCCATGACGCGGGTGGAGGCGAAGGCGATGTGCGTGGCGGAGAGGTTGCGGCCTGCGAACATCAGATTGCGTGGTCCGGTGGAGACGCAGCAGCGCAGCGGGATGTCGTAGATGAAGGGCAGATGATGCTGCGTGCATGGCGGCTCACTCGGCGCATCGACACCCTCGGGCGGATGCGTGTCGATGGGCCAGCCGCCATACGCGATGGCATCGGGGAAGGCGCGCGAAGTGAGAAGATCGCCCTCGGTGAGAATGTGCTGGCCGATGAAGCGGCGGCTTTCGCGCTTGCCAGGCACGAAGCCGATCCACTCCAGCGCCCAATGCGAGGCGTCGATGTCCGAATGATTTTTGACGAAGTCCCACACACCGAGCGTGATGGCGAGCAGCTCATCGCGGATGCGCTCGTTGTCCTTCAGCGTGTCGAGGCAGCCGCCCCACTCGATCCACCAGTAGCCGTATTCGAGGCCGAGATCGAAGCCGCTCTGGCCATACGGCCGCAGTTTGAAATCGTCCGCGCTGAAGTGCCTCACCCACGGTGGAGCCTCAAACGGCATCACGCGCTCGTGTTTGCGTGCCTGGAACATGATGGACGAGCCGAGCGTCTTCGCGTCCGGATGCTCTTGAGCCAATGATTCGCCAAACTGCGACTTGCTCTCGCGTCCGCGCATAAACGGAGCACCCGCCTCGATGCCGAGACGGCCGTCACCGGTGCAATCGACAAAAGTCTTCGCGCGAATGATGAAAGCATCCTCCGTGGATGGCCTTTCGGCACGCACTTCACGAATGAGCCCATCCTCAATCACCGCACTGACGACAGTCGTGTTGAGATAAAGCGTGAGGTTCGGCTCGCGACGGCATTTGTCATAAAGCAGGAGATCCATCAGCGCGGGCGAGCGCTGAGGATTCTGCACAGCAAGATCGAGGCGCAGTTCCTCGATGATGCCGCCCTCGCGCAGCTCGTTTTGCAGTTCCTCGCCGCCGCTGAGGCCCGTGGCGCCGACGATGTGCATGCGCACCTCACTGCTCGCATTGCCACCGAGCACGCTGCGGTCCTGGCAAAGGATCACACGAGTGCCGAGACGTGCCGCCGCCAGAGCACAACACACGCCCGCGATGCCGCCGCCGGCCACGAGCAGGTCTGTTTCGAGCGTTTGCGTGGTCACGGGCATGGCGCGTCAGAGTTCCACTGCCGCGCGGGCTGCCTTCATGCCGGTGGAGACGCAGCGGAAGTCGCTGATCACATTGAAGAAGCGGAAGCCCATCGCGTGATAGCCCTTCACCTGCTCCGGTGCGCATGGAATCGCCGCGACCTTGCCGTGGCGTTGGCAGGCAGACACCACCTTTTCCAAAATAGCCCGCACCTCGGGATCGTCCGTCTTGCCGAATTTCCCCAGGCCCAGCGTGAGATCAGCGGGGCCGACAAACAGCACATCCACGCCCGGGATCGCGGCGATCTCGTCGATGTGTGGCACCACTTCAGGCTCTTCGATTTGCACGACGAGGAAATTTTCGTCGTTGGCCTTCGCCAGATATTCCGCTGGTGGGATGCGGCCAAAGTCCGCCTCCGCGTGAATGCCATCAAAGCCGCGTGCTCCAAGCGGCGGAAACTTCATCGCCTGCACGACTTCGCGCACCTCGTCGGAATGCTTCACCCGCGGCAGCATGATGCCACGAGCCCCGGCTTCGATGAGATGGAGCACGTCCGTGTAGTTCGATGGCTTCACACGGATCAGCGCATCCGCGCCACCGAGCCGACATGCCTGGATGAGCGCATAAACCATCGCCGCATCGACACGCTTGTGCTCCAGGCATATCCACACGGCATCAAAGCCGGACGAGGCGATCATTTCGACCAACTCGGGATCGGTGTAGCAAGACTTGGCCGTGATGACGGTTTCACCTGCACGAATTTTTTGAAGGACGACAGAGGGCTGCATGGATGGATGAGCGATATTCGATTCTCAGGTCGGCTCCAGCGTGTTCTTTAGGGTTTATCGATGGTGTTCGGAAGCAGTGACTCCACCTGCACAACGACGGAGGCATCGTGCTTCTTCAACGCCTCGCGCAGGGCAGTTGGATCGCTGCCATGCTTCGTGAGGAGTGTCTGGGCGATGGCGAACGCAGAGGCGAACTTGCCATCACCATCGTTGTCGAGCCAGATGGGATTCGTGGAGCCGATGACGCGTGGTGTGAGGGCTTTGCTCGTTGGTTGATAGGGGCGCGGGATCTCCCAGAAAGGTTCCGTGATCCCCGGTCCGGTGGCGATGGCGACGAGATGCACGTCATGCGCAGGCTTCGGCAGTTCCCAGGTGATGCGTGCCTTCTCGCCAGCGCGATGTTCATCCACGATGGACTGCTCGCGGATGAGGATGCCGTTGGCGTAGAGTTCGATGCGATCCGCCTTCACCCATGCGGGACCACTGACCACGGCCTCGACTTTGATTTGCGCGCCAAGTCCGGTGGCGAGATCGCCGACGGTGAAGCGGTCATCGACCTTGATCGTCGTCATCAAGCCGAGACTCACGAGCAGGCGACCTTCCTGATAGCTGCGCCAGACTTCATCGAGATCGAGTTGAGCAGGGTTGCCATCCTTTGCCGCCACATAGGTGCGGCCCTGGCCGAGGATGAATCGGTTCACGTCATGCGTGTCGCTGGAGGCAATGGCGGCGATGCGATGCCCGCGATTCAGCAGCGCGAACCAGTCCCGATACAGCAAGTGAATGTCTGACTGCATGGCACCGGAGGTGATGACCTCCAGCGCATCAATGTCGAGCGCGTCCGCATGGCGATGCTTGCCCGTGGTGGGGTTGAATTGCAGTCCGCCGAGAGGCACGAAGCCGCTGTGGAGATCGCGCGGATGATTCAGCGTGATCACCTTCACGCCCGGCGTGGCTCGGATGGCGGGGAGGAGCTTGGCCCAGTCCTGTTCGTTATGATTCACCAAGGCTGCACCGGGCTGGATGGGAAAGGCGTTGAAGTGGCCGTGCTTCGTCGTGACTTCATTGCCGACGATGGAAGTGAATCGATCTGCCAAACCGACGCTGGCGGCGATGGGAGCGTAGTCGGTGTGATGATTGTGATCCGTGGCGATGGCGAGCTCGATGCCTTCGCCAGCGATGGTGATCATGCGTTCCTCGATCTTCGCATCGCCATGACCGCTGTGTGTGAGCGTGTGGATGTGGCTGTCGGCGGCGATCCAGCCTTTCGTGTCCACTTCACGCTTCAGGGCGAACTTTACCTCCTGGGTATCGCCACGTTTCAGAGACAGCTTTTGTGACTCCACACTCCATTCAAAACCGCGTCCGGCATGGAGTACATAGTCACCCGGCGGCACGGAAAGCGTGGTTTTGCCATGCTTGGCATAAACGACGCCGACCCGCGTCGCGACATCGCTCGCGGGTTCGGCTCGAAGGGGTTGGAGAGTGCCGTCTGCTCGCGTGAGCGTGAGCCGACATGGAATGAATGTTCGCGTTTCCGCATCGGTGACGGATACCTGAATCGTCGAACCAGCGATGGCTTTCACGACCGGTTGCGAGTCGAGAATCACCGGCCCGACTTCGATGTCATCGAGCTGCGCAGGCGCTTCGATCGCGAGGATGTTCTTACCGTCTCGCAGAGCTCCACCCGGCACGGCGAACACGCATTCGAGAGCAGCTTCCGCCAAGGTCATCGAGCCGAGACGACGTCCATTGAGCATGACGGGCCAGGTTTGTTTCACGTCACGCTGCCAAATCCGCAAGGTGTGCTCGCTGGTATTGGCCTTGGCTTCAAAACGTAGCTCCAGACGCTCTGCATCCGCGGGGATGTCTTTGAAGATGTCCCATTCAAACTGGCCCGTTTTGCCGAGATGGAGGCTTTTCGTCTGGAGCGTGGTCGATTCAGCGTGAACAAGCGAGGCACTGCCCATCATCCAGACTGCACAGGCCAATCGCACAGTCACAGCCCGCAAAGAAGAACTCGAGTGATGCATCTTGTGAAGAGTGAACTTATTCCATCCACCGGATGCATGATGCCATCGGCACTTCGACAGGATTGCCGTGCGATTTGATGGAGCCTGAGGCAGAGTCGATCTTGAAAACGATCACGTTGTTGCCAGGCATGTTGGCACAGAGCAGCCAGCGACCATCGGGTGTGATGAGGAGGTTTTGCGGGCCTTTGCCGCCGCTGGGCTGGATGGCGAGCAATGTAAGCGTGCCGTCATCGTCGATGCGGTAACTGGCGAGGCTGTCGTGGCCGCGATTGGTGCCGTAGAGGTGCTTGCCATCGGGCGTGATCTTCAGATCGGCGGTGTAGCTCTTTCCGGTGAAGTCCTTTGGCAGCGTGGCGATGGTTTGTTTCTCCTTCAGCGTGCCATCAGCGGCGTTCCAATCGAAGACGGTGATCGTGTTGGCGAGTTCGTTGATGAGATAGACGAGCTTGCCGTTCGGATGAAAGGTGAGATGACGCGGGCCGCTGCCGGGCGTGAGTTTGGCGAAGGGCTGCGCGGTGTTCGGCGCGAGTTTCGCGGTGGCAGCTTCGAGGGTGTAGATCATGACCTTGTCGATGCCGAGATCGCAGGCGAGGGCGTGTTTGCCATCGGGGCTGATGACGGAGCAGTGCGCGTTCGGGCCTTTCTGCCGCTGCGGATCGGTGCTGGAGCCGCTGTGCTGGAAAAACGACACCGCCTCGCCGAGCGAGCCGTCTGCCTTCACCGGAAGCGAGGCGACACTGCCGCTGCTGTAGTTTGCCACCAGCACTGTCTTTCCTGTGGCATCGACATCGAGATAGCAGGATGCCGTGCCGCGAGCGGATTGATGGTTGATCCGCTTCATGCGGCCAGTCCGGCCTTCGAGGGCAAAAGCGGCGACGTTTTCATCTTCATCACCTCCGAACTTCTCCGCGTCGATGGAGTATAAGAACCGCTTGTCAGGCGAGAGAGCGATGAAAAACGGATTCTGAATTTCGGTCGTTCGATGCAGCGGCTTCAGCGCGCCTTTGTCCGAATCGAAGCCGAAAGCATGAATGCCGCCCTTCTCGCCCGAAGCGAAAGCGGAGACGAAAACGAGGGGTTCAGCAGCGGATATGGACACGGTGGCGAGTAGATAAAGTAGTGGGCGCATGATGTAGTCAGTGTTGATGCCATTGCTCGAACAACTTCGCCATTGCGGCGACGCGTTCGGGATGCTGGTTAGCGAGATTCGTGGTTTCGGCACGATCTTGTGTCAGGTCGAAAAGCTCCCATTCGCCCTTCGGCGCAGCGACGAGTTTCCAGTTCGCCATGCGCACGGCCTTGTGACCGCTCGTGGCCCAGCAAAGGCTTTCGTGACCGTTGCGCCCCTTCCCTTCCAGGATCGGCAGTAATGTTTTCCCGGCGATGGGCGTGACGACTCGATTGTCGAAACTCGTCGGATAAGCCTGCCCTGAGACATCGAAGACCGTCGCTGTGATGTCAGTGATGTGGCTGATCTCGGTGGTGAGCTGCCCCGCTTTCACGATGCCGGGCCACCATGCGATGAGGGGTGAGGAAATGCCGCCTTCGTAGTTGCTCTGCTTGTGGTTGCGGAAGGGCGTGTTGGAGAGAGTCGCCCACGCAGGTCCGGCGGTGACGAAGCTGTCGCCAGGGCCGGGCATGATGTCGGGCTTGTTGCCCACGCGCGTGCGTTTGCCATCGGCTCGCCACGTTTGGTTGGGCTTGTCGAGCTGGCCCACGGACCTGTCAGACGCGCCGTTGTCACTGAGGAAAAACACGAGCGTGTTGGTGCCGCGCACCGCCTCCATCACGCGGCCCACGCTTTGATCGAGACTGTCGATCTGCGCGGCAAAAACGGCCATGCGTTCCGCTTCCCAGTCGAGATGGTCTGCCTCGCTCCAAGGCTTTGCCTTCGCATCGCGAGCTGCCAGTTTCGTGTTTGCAGGCAGGATTCCTTTATCAATGAGACGCTGCAACCGCTGCTCACGCGCAGCGTCCCAGCCGAGCTTTCGATAAAGCTCGCGATACTTCGCGATGTCCGCCTCCTTCGCGTGCAGCGGCCAGTGAGGCGCGTAGTGGGCCATGTAGAGCAGGAAGGGTTTAGCCCTGTCGCGCTGCTGGAGGAACTCGAGCGTGAACTCGGCGATGAGATCGGTTTTATAGCCGCCCTCGGGGATCGTGTAGGGCATGCCATCGCGGTAGAAGGCTGTGTTGCGAGTGTTGGCGAAGTAGTTGCCCGGTCCGTTGTGTCCGGTCGTGCCGAAGTAGCGATCCACATGATGCGAGAGATTCTTCGGATCATGCCAGTCCTCCGCCGTGAGCATGTCCAGACGCCCGACGGCGCAGGTGGTGTAGTCGGCGCGCTTCAGCACTTCAAACATCGTCACGCAGTTGCTCGTGAGCAGGCCAGTCCATTGCGTCATGCCGACCTGATGCGGATGCAGCCCGGTCATCAAAGCAGCGCGTGACGGGCCGCACAGAGCGCAGTTGTAGAACTGCGAGAAGCGCATGCCCTCCGCCGCGAGCTTGTCGAGATTCGGCGTCTGGATTTCGCCGCCGTAGCAGCCGAGGTCGGAGAAGCCCATGTCATCGGCAAGGATGATGACGATGTTTGGCCGCGACGGCGCTGCGAGCAGCGATGCCGCGCAAAAGAGCACGAGGAAGATGATGCGGGCCATGGCGGGTCAGATCAGATTTCATTCAGCTTCGGCACCACAAACGGCGCACGATACTCGCGGGTGAGCAGCACGTTTGCGGCGGAATTGTCGAGGAAGGATTCTTGATCGCCATCGACGCGGAGATGCTGGCCGAGCGTGAGCTGCGTCTTGTCGAGATCGACGCCGGCCTCGGCGAGGTAGTGCTTCGTGCGCTCCAGTGTGTCCTGCACGTCTTCATGGGCCTTGATGTCGCCGAGAGTTTTCGAGATGGCGTTCACTGAGGCTGTTTGGCCGAGGCGATACGAGATGTTCGCGATGTGGCAGAGCGCGGTGCTTTGGTGGCCTCCTTCGATGTCGGCGGTGAGATCGGTGTGTTTGCGACTGCGGACGGCGCGGAGGAAGTTGGCGAAGTGATTCTCGGATTTGCCTTCGAAAGCGCGGACGAGATTGCCCTTCGGATCAAAGAGGCTCGTGTCGGCGATGATGCCTTCGCTGCCGTAGAAGAACCACATGGATTTGATCGTGGGATGAAACGGCGCGGTTTTGAGGCCGCGTGTTTCGGAGACGATGGTCTTGTCGCCGAAGTCGAAGATGCCGACCTGCGAGTTGGGCGTCTCGGCGGCGTCGGTGTAGCCGAGACGGCCGCCGTAGCTCATCACGCTGCGGCCCAAACCGGTCACGCCGAGGCCCCAACGGCAGATGTCGAGCGAGTGGACATTGTTGTTGCCGATCTCGCCGTTGCCGGTGTCCCAGAACCAATGCCAGTCGTAGTGGAACTTCGGCCGCGTGAGCTTCGTCATCGGCGCGGGACCGGCCCACAGGTCGTAATCGCACCTCGGCGGCATCACACACTCCGCCGGGCCACCGATGCTGCCGCGTCCGCTGTAGATGATGCTCTTCGCCAGCTTTACCTCGCCCAGTTTGCCCTCGCGCATAAACTTCACCGCCTCCGCCAAAGCCCCGCGCGAGCGATTCTGCGTGCCCGTCTGAGCGATGCGTCCGAGCTTCCGCGCCACCTGCACGATGCGGCGGCCTTCCTCGACATTCTGGCTCACCGGCTTCTCGACATACACGTCCTTGCCCGCCTGCATTGCCCAGATTGCCGCCAGCGCATGCCAGTGGTTCGGCGTGGCGATGAAAACAACATCGACGGATTTGTCTTCGAGCACCTTCCGCAAGTCCTGCACCTTCTTCGGCATCGGCCGCTTCAACTCGACCAGCAACGCGCCCACCTCATCCGCGCGATCGAGATCTGGATCGCAGACATACGCCACATCGCAGTCAGCGAGCCTCGCCAGCTCCCGCGCATGCGCCTTCCCACGAATCCCGCAGCCAATGATCGCCGCCGTGATCTTCTCATTCGCCGAAACCGCCGCCGTCTCGGCCCCCAACAAGGTTTTCGGCAAAGCGACCGCCGCAGCGGCCATGAGCGAGTCTTCAAAAAAGCGTCGGCGTGTGGGGGTGAGCATGGTAAGGGGAATACGGAGCCGGGGCGCTGTTCTCCCAGAGTCGTTTGCTGAAAACCTTGCCATGAATGAACTCATGTGTTGTGCTTCGGAAAGTCAGACAAAAACTGCCTATGAAGCGCTTTGCCATTTTCATCTGTCTCATCCTATCCTCGTTCGTGCTTGCTGAAGAGCAGAAGGGGCCTGTTGCGGACGCCTATCGAGAGATCGACCAGAAAATCCCAGAGGCGAACCAGTTGTTGGCAGAGGGGCGATGGACCGAGGCCGTTCGATTGCTGAACTCTGTGCACCCCAAAGACCAGCGAACGGTTGATCAAAGCCAAGCACTGGCAAGCTTCATGTTTCAACTTCACCCAGAGGAGAGTTACGAGCTTCACAAAGAGGTGGCAGCAGCCCACCCTGATAAGGAGATGCCCAACTACTTGTGGGCGATGGAGCAGCACCGGCGCGGCGAATGGAAAGGTGCGCTGGCCAGTTACCGCCTCGCCTCTCGTCTGATGAAGGACTACGCACCCACCTACGGGCTGGCAGCCGAGTGTGCTCTGAGGCTAGGCAAAGTGGACGAAGCCATGGAACTCTGGGAAAAGTCTGAAAAGGCGCAGACAGGCACGCTCGAGGAGTTTGAGACGGAAGTTTGCAGGATCCACGGACCGCTGCCAAAGCACCGCGAAAGAGAAACGCTCATGACAAAGGCGAAAGCGGGTGATGTGGACGCTGCAGTCGGCGTAATCGCATTGGATTTGGAATGGCCTGAGGACTGGTGGAACAGCGGACCCAACAAGAACTTTCTCAAAGTCGATCTCGCTGCCTTCTCCGAACGACAAGAGCCGGGTCGAGAGCTGGAACTGGCCTTGCTGGCGGCAAAATTGGCAACCGAAGAGTTTGAGCCAAAGAAAGCCAAGGAGCTTCTTTCAGATGTTGGTCTCTTGCTGAGGAAACCAGTCCTTCCTGTAAACGGCCGGGTGCTCTCGTACCTGATCACATTCATCCATGATCACGAGTTCCTCTCGAAAGACACGCTCACAAAAAACTGGGGCGCTCTCATGTGTGACCAAGCCAAAACGAGCAAGGATCCCGAACTGCACAACGCCTTGGCGTGGCTTCATCTGGATACCCCCGAACTCGAAGCGATTGATCTTCACGGCTGGAAGCAGACTGGAGATGCCCGCTTTGCGGCCTCGTATCTCGGCGGTCAGATGCAAGCCGACAAGCTCACCCTGGATTCTCCACAACTCATCCAGGCACTGAAACAATTTCCCGACCACTACGTCGTGCAGTCCATTCCGCTTGGACTGACGAAGCCTGAATCTCCGCGCTATCGCTCAGCCTTGATCGAAACCATCAAGGCTGACTACATGCAATTGCCCCGGGCAGGCATGATTCCTCGTCCTTCGGCAAAGCCGCTCATGCAGGTGTTCCATGAGCTGGCCGAGATATCCAAGCAGTAGTTGTGATGACAAGAGCACAGTGCTGCTCAGCGTTTCAAACTCAACTCCGCCATGTAGATCGCCGTGATGGTCTTGCCGGTCTCATCCTTCTCGTGGCTCGAATACCACGAGGTGAGGCCCTTGGCTGGCGAAAGCTCGACGAAGCCGGGATAGGAGTTGTCGCCGCCGCTGGGGAGTTCAGCGAACTCTTGGAACTGGTCATTCACGAGCCAGCCGAGGGAGGTTTTCGGGCCTTTGTCCTTCGTTTGATGACGACCGCCGACGAGGATGTGCTCGCCCCATTTCACCAGCAACGGACCGCCGACGAAACGGTCGAGCGGGCGGCGATTCCAGTCAGTGTAGGGCGGTTTGGCGCTGCACAGCATCGAGTTGCCGCCTCCATTGCGATCCAGGGCCAGCACACGGCCGTCTTGCTCGAAGAAGAAGGCCGTTTCATTGCCGCCGCTCTCCTGAAAATACGCGCGATGGCGGAAGATGAAGCCGTCATCGCTTTCGAGCATGATGGACTGGTTGTGCCCGCGCTCGCCCATGACCTCGACGGCGAAGTTCGCCTTCCGGCGGCCACAGAGGAAAATTTTGCCGTCGTGCGCGGTCGCGCGCCAGATGTAGTAACCGAAGGTGCCTTCCATGAGCATCGGTTCGGTCCACTTCGAGCCATCAGCGGAGGACACCGCGTAGCCGAGTTGCTTGTTCATGTCGTAGTCCTTGCGGTCGAGCAGGCCGGGGCCGGTCCACCAGGTGCCGGCATAGACAAAGAGCCGGTCTTTGAAGACGAGAAAGTGCGGATCACGCGTGTCGCGATCCTTTACGCTGAAACGATTTACCTGCGTCCATGTCGCGCCTTCATCCGCGCTGTGCAAAATGATGACGGAGGCCGTGTTGAAGACCATGTGGCCGTCCGGGCAACTGCGGAAGCACAGGTAAAGCGCGTCTTTGAAGCGGACGAGGTCGGTGAAGGCATTGTGCTCGCCGTTGTGGAAGACGCGGCGGATGTTCGTGACGGAAACGGGGGGCGGCTCGGCGTGCAGAATGCCCAGCAAGCCGACGACAAGGCAGAGAAGCTTGCGCATGGGCTTACTTGATGAGTTTCGCCGCTTCTTCCTTCGCCTTCGCGAGCACATCGGCCAGCGCGACGGGTTTGCCGCCTAGGCGGAGGCTTTCGTCGGCAGCTTCCATGAAGGTGAAGATTTCGATGGTCTCCTCCGCGCTCACGGGCGGTGTTCCCGTGCGGAAAAAGGTGCCGATCTGGCGACAGAGGCCTTCGTAGCTCACGGCTTTCGCGGCCTGGCCGATGGCTTTGCTGCCGTAGGCCACGGCACCGAAGTCGGCCTTGCCCTTCACGATGCCGCGATAGGCACCGACGCGACCATCTTTCCAAACACCCGTCGCCACATCATGATTGCCCGCTTTGACACGCGAAACGGTCTCGCAACCCGTGCCCATGAGCGTGTAGAGCGCCTCGACGCCGTGGATGCCGTAAAAGAAAAAGTCCGGCGTGCCTTCCTGATACGAACACGGCCCCCAAGTCTGAGCGCCGAGCAATTCACCGAGGTCCGCATTGGCCTTTAGCGCGACCATCTCCGCACCGAATCGCGACGAGGAACTGCTGAAAAACGGCACGTTGTGCTTCTTCGCCAGTTCCACGATGGCGATGGCCTCCGCCAGCGTGCCAGCGAGCGGTTTGTCGATGAAGACGGGTTTGCCTGCTTTGAAAATCTCCCGCGCTTCCTGGAGATGGATACGCCCATCGACGCTCTCCAGCAGCACCACATCGACCTTCGCGAGCAGTTCCGGGATCGTCGGCACGATCTCCACGCCCATCTCACGAAGCTGCTGTGTGAACTTCTCCTTCCGCGTGGCGCTGGCGGGCATGTCCGTGCCACCCGTGTAGCCGGCGGTCACTTTGATGCCCGCCAGCTCGCCCTCCGTCTCGCCTTTGTTAAAGAGCTTCGTGAAAGCCGGGACGTGTGAGGTATCGAGTCCGACAATACCCGCGCGTAGCGGTTTGAGGTCGCTTTGAGCGAACGCGGTGCTGGCGACGAGGAGGGAGAGGAATGCGAGTTTCATGGTCATGGTTTCAAAAGGTCCGAGAGGGTCTGTTTCATCACTTTTTCTGAGTCAGGAGCCGCGTAGGCCTGCGTGGGTTCGTAGCCGCCTTCTTTGAAGGAATGCTCCATCGGTATGTAGCCAGTCACGCCATCGCCATAGCTCGCGGTGCAGACAAAGCCGCCTGCACGCTGCTGCTGGGCGAAGAGCTGATACTCGACGAAGCTCTCGCCGGGAAGGTGCACGAGGCACACGTCATCGCCGAGATGCAGGCTGGTGAAGGGAATCGGCTCGCGATGGCGAATGAAGCCGATGCGCAGCGCGGCACTGATGCGTTGCGAGGTCGAGGTGGCGGTGTTTTGCATCACCTTCAGCACACGCTCCTCCGGGAACTCGGGATCAGGCTGCAGCACGACCGGGACATGCCGCCATGCGATCTTCGTCAACGACACACGCTTCGCGTCCTTCTCCGATTGGACCATCGCGTCGTGGATACGTCCGGCGAGCAGCGGTCGCATCGCGGGGCTGCCGTCGTTGTATTTGCCCGCGCCGATGTTTCCGCCGCAGCCGGTGAAATAGATGTGCGGAACGCCATCCTCTTGTGTGCGCCTTTCACGCGCGATGCCGGCAAAGTCATGGCTCACGATGCCATCCCCGTAGTAGCTCATCGGGTGTGTGGCATAGTAGTGCAGCGCGGCGATCTTCTTGTCGCTGTTCCAAAAGCTGATCGTCTTGAGCATGGGGTCGATGAGGCCCTCCGGCAGCGCTCGCAACACGGGGTCTTTCGAACCACTGCCTCGCATCTTGCCGACCTTGCCGTCGATGACCTGCACACGACGATTCCCGGCCACTTCGAGCACTTTGGCCTCACCGGTCGAAATGTGCGTGACAGGCTGTGGAGTCTTCAAAGCGGACTCAATGCTCGCGGCGACAGCAGCGAGCGCTTTCTCCGTTGCTGCGGCATCAATGATGCCGATCTCCGGCAGCAGCTTCTGCGCGGCATTGTCCACCAGCGGTGCATTGTGCTGATGCAGTGAGTGCAAGGCGACGCGCTCCGCCGAAGTGTCCGCCGCTTTTGCCAAAACCTCACGCCAGTGAATGTGATCCGCTCCGCGAATCTCGCAGAAGTCCACCGCGCAGAGCACCACAGCCTTTTCATCGCTCAAGATCACCACGCCAAGTGCCAACAACGGCTCGCTGACACCAACGGCAGGCTTCACGAGTCCGCCACACAACGGCGCACCGACAGGCGGCGTGACATCGGCACGGAAGGTCGCGATCTGAACGGCGAAGGCCTGAACTGATAGAAGAGAAAGAATAAGCAGCAGCTTCATGACATCGACGAGAACAAACGCGGCGACGCGACGTTTTTGCTCCACGATGATCCGCCTCATTTCTTTACTCAGTCTCACCGTGTCTTTGACCTCCTTCGCGCAAAATGCCCCAGTTTTGAAACCCGCAGCCACCTGGCCTGAGCAAGTCGTGAAGGTCGAAATCCCGGTGAGTGATGGAGCTATGCAAAAGGCGATGTGGTTTACCCCCGCATCCTCTGAGAAAAAGCCGCTGCTCGTGGGGCTGCACACCTGGAGCAGCAACTTTGCCTCCGCTGGTGGCGATGCAGTGTATGCGGAATGGGCCATCGCGCAGGGCTGGGCCTTTGTGCATCCAGATTTTCGCGGGCCGAACTGGACGCCGCAGGCACTGGGCAGTGATCGCGCGGTGCTGGATGTGGTGGAGGCCGTGGAATGGGCAAAGAAGCAGACGTCTGTGGATGAGACTCGCATCTACCTCATCGGCGTAAGCGGCGGCGGACACATGGCGATGCTCATGGCGGGCAGGCATCCCGAGATCTGGGCTGGAGTCAGCGCTTGGTGCGGCATCGGCGATGTGGCGCGGTGGCATGCAGAACATACGAAGAATGGCAAAAGTGATCGTTATGCCGAAAACATCGTCGCAGCGCTCGGCAAGGTGCCGACCAAGGATGATGCCGAAGCGTGGAAGCGCTCGCCGGAGAGCTGTCTCGCGAATGCGGCCACGGTGCCGCTGGACATCGCGCACGGCATTCATGACGGACGTCAGGGAAGCGTGCCGTTCGAGCATTCACTGCGCGCTTTCAACGTGGCGGTGAAACCGGAAGCGCGGCTCGATCCAGCAAGCATCCAGGCCTTTTACGAGACGCAAAAACTGCCACCCGGATGGTCC
>Ga0075152_10001817_pt1 | contig 15389 bp, 27 predicted proteins | sample JI61114C2DNA_FD_70964 | JGI IMG/M metagenome (GOLD analysis project Ga0075152, IMG submission 70964) | Wastewater effluent complex algal communities from Wisconsin, to seasonally profile nutrient transformation and Carbon sequestration -... | ecosystem: Engineered > WWTP > Effluent > Algae...
AACCTTCTAAAGCTTTGAAAATAACACCCATATCATACCCCACTTTCTTAGGAGCATCCCAACCTGTTTTTAATGCATTATCCATGTAATAGTCCTGCATAATGTAGTTAGTGTCATCAATGACAATAGTTTTAATTCTCGGATTTGTTTTTAGCAGTGCGAGTACTTCTGCTATTCTTTTGGCATCATTGGAAATAAAGCGGCTTGTACCCCTTAAATCTTCAATTTTAACAGGAACTCCTTTACTCTTTGCAGAGGGAAAAAGCTTTTCACTACCACGAAATGGTAAAGCTTTAGAAGTCACTGAAATAATGTAAGATTCTTTGGGATCTAACCCTTCAATACCCAATTCTGCACTTGGCCCTATTCCGGTACTTTTACCGAAACCTGAAGGAGCCAAAATCAAGATTTTTGCCATAATGCTTTTATTGATTTATTGAGTGAATAATTAATTTCCTTTTACAATAGAAATAAGGTCTTTGTTTGTCCTTGTTCTGAGAGCTTCTCTGCAGAGTTCCTTTATGTACTTTCTGTTTTCATATATATCAGTGAAAATATCATCTATGACTCCTTCTACAAGCTTTTCCTTCTTAGCTTTTCTTAATTTTCGCATTTCTTCAGCATGTTTGCTGTCTTCTAACTCTTTTTCTGCAGACATAGCTAAATCAAATTCAAGACTGCCTAAAACTATTCCTTGTTCCATAATTGATAATTTAAAAGTGATAAATTAAGTTCTTTCAATCAGTTTAGTAAAGTTGTTATTGTTACCACTCATGTTTAATCTGATGTGCCTTGGACAAAAAGTTTCTCTGCTTTCTACTAAATGAAGACTTCTGTAGTTGGGGTACAGCACTTCTTTATTGTTGCCTGTCAACTTCATACCAAAATGTTTGTCAAGATTGTACTTGTCATCATTAGCATTAAACATGGTGAACAAATAGTTACAAGCTTCACTTAAATTTCCTGTATCTTTTATATCATCTCCTGTAGGATATAAGCAGTCTTTCATGTATTTAAGCCTGTCTATATCAGACATACTTCTGTTAAGATGTATGATGTTAATGAATGTAAAATGACAGAGATTTCTAAGTTCTTCCTGATACTCTAAAACCTTATCCACTGTTTCTTTTTTATTAAAACCTCTTTCCGGAGGTACTTTTCTTAATGTGTCTAAAATAATAATGCGGTACTTTTCAGAGTTATCTGCTTTATAGCCTATTACCCTTTGTTTTTTTACCTTTTGACCTTTAGCATCTGTAGTTTCATAGTCCTGATAAATAAACTTTCCATTAGCTTTTGCATAATTAATAAGATAGTTTCTGATACCGGTAGGATTCTCTCTTTGTTCTATAAAATCTATTTTGCCTTTTTTGATTTGAACACCATTTTCATTGTACTCTCCAAAGAGTGGAATTATCCTTCTAAGATAGATATTTTTAAGCATATTTTCATGCTCTGTGGATACTTTTATTTGCTCTAAAGTAACTTCATCCAGCAGTTTTCCCATAAGATAATTAGCACTGATTTCATATTTTTTTCCATTGGTATAAGTAAAGCTTTCAATGCCATAATCATACAGAAAAAAATAAGCTGCAAACTTAAATTCTTTGCTAATTCTATCCATTTCATAAGAAAAATATATCCATTCAATTTCTACTTCAGGTGGAGTAAGCAAATAAGGAGAAAGCACAAAAGCAAAATCAACAAAAGTACTTTTACCTACCTTTGGTCCTGCTGCCACTCCGATCATACTTTTTCTGGGTATGCCCAACATAGCAAGATCCAGGTCTTTTATGCCTGTAGATGGACCTTTATTTTTACCCAACTGCCCATCTTTAAAAGCTGCTACAAAATTCATGACATCATTCCTCCCATGTGTTTGCTGATCTCTGTTACCTGGTCAGACTTCTTTTTGTTTTGAACCAATTCCAAATACTGTTCAAGCCGGCTTCTTTTAATGTTTGAACCATCTTCTTTATTGATTTTAGAAATAAAATAGTCTGCCTGCTGAAGAAAATTAGTTCCTCTTTTTTTACCATACCGGAACTCATCCAAATACATGTTAGCAGCATCAAACACTTCATCTTTTCTAACTTCAGGATGTTGAGAAAAAAACTTTTTCATTTTATCAATACAACCTTTCTTATCTCCACCGGCATCTCCTCTGATTTCCATAAAAAGCATTCTCCACTCCAACACCCATTGCCAATTACTATCATAAGTTTGTCCTTCAAATAAAGGGATGTTCCAAACTACAGATGGAACCTCTCCTTCATAATCTCTGGTTACAATCTTTGAAAAGTTTACCTGCTTGATAGTTTCTTCAGGAATAATACCTGAAGTTTTCAGGTTATAAAATACACCTAAAAGATAAAGCAACCCTTCATCTTCATTGACATTAAACTCTCTGAGCTTGTCTTTGATTTTCTCGTTTATCATCTTGTACTGTTGTTTTTAGATTACTAATTCTTCTTCTTTTCTAAACCGGATTCTGGTAATTTTAGAACTATCTAGTCCAGCTGTAGCTTTGATGTACCAATTTTCATCTACTGTATCAATGCAAAGAATGATAATCACTTTAGCTACATGACCTTTTTTGTATCTGAGTATCCTGCCAATTCTCTGTATCAGATTCCTGTCATTACTGTTAAGCTGTACAATAACAGCATTGTCAACTTTTATAGGAATGTTATGCCCCTCATTGAGACTTTTTACACAGGCCAGCTCATGTATCTGACCTTTTTTAAATCTGTTTAAATCTTCATCAGAAGACTTTGAGTGGAAAACATGTGGACTTAGCTTTTCAGCTTGTTCTATGTTAGCACAAAAAATCAATGTTCTTTCATCCTGTGGTAATCTTGCTATCACTTGCTTTGCAACTTCCAACTTACTTTCCAAGTTATAGATAAAATGCATTCTGTTAATAGTCTTAAACTTTAAAGCTGCATTTTGTTGTGCAGTCCTATTGCTGTTAAACATCAAAGAATTGATAGTTTTGGTCAGATATTCATAATGATTCTTTTCTGTATTAAGGAAAGGTTTATCTTTACTGCCACCTGGTACAGTTTTCTTTGTACTTTCCAACCTCGTTTCTACTACAGTTATCTCATAAGGAGCTACCATTCTCAGTTTTACTGCAGTATCTAAAGATAGAGTATACACTGTTTTCAAATTAGCTTCTCCTAATAAGAACTTTTTAGTAGAATCTGATGGGGGAGTGGCACTTAAAGCTATACACTTTTCTATTTTGTTTTGCCTGAAAAAAGAAGAGTTAGACTCTGTAATGTTGTGAGCTTCATCAAAAATAACCAAATCAAACTCTTGTCCTGCAATTTTACTCATGCTAACATGGCAAGTTCTTTCTACATTCTTATTATAAAGCCTGATAAGTCCCCATTTCCGGAACTCATCTTCCCAATTCTCATCTCTGAGCTTCTCTGTAGGCACACAGACCAGGATTTTGGCTGTCTTTTTAGCTGAAACTACATCTTGAGCAGCATCAATGGCAATCTTTGATTTACCAGCTCCTGTTGCAGCTGCAATAAGTCCCCAGCAATTACCCCACTTCACCCAATCTGCATAAGCTTCTTTTTGTACAGCTGTTTTGATAGCATTGGCAACTTCATCAGGAATATCTTCCATTTCTGAAAGTACCGCATCTATTTCATCAGATTTACTTTGTACTGATAATAGTCCGGGTTTAATTAGTTCTTCTATGCTCATTTTTATTTTTTTAGTGAATATCACTATAGCTTTTGCCAAAATCAAGGCTTATACCTAAAGTAATATTTAGTTTTAAAATTTCATTTGTTTTTATAATGCATTGCTGTAAATCTTCTTTTACTTGTTCCTGTTTATCCTTATGCAAAGGAAAGATTACTTCATCATGAAACTGTCCACAAATTTTGTAGCTCTTTTGTCTTATATTCCTCACTTGAGTATCAAAACAAAACACTCCTGTACCCTGATTAAGAGTTGAAAATCTATCTTTATCAAATCTTAGTGAATACCAGAACCGGCTTACAGGATTAAAAAGCCACATTTGTCCATCTATGGTTTTTACTGCACAAGACTTAGCTATCTTTTTTACAGCCCAGTTTCTTTTCCAATAAATCTTATGTAAAATTTGTGCCTGTAATAAAGGCATTCCTGTTGTAAGACTTATTTTAGGGGGCCCTGCTCCATATACAGCTGAAAAGTTAACTTGCTTGGAATCTTTTCTTTGTTTAGAAAGTTTTTTCACTTCAGCTTTCCTCTCTTCCTGTGTCATATCCAGATACTTCTGGACAATAAGATTTTCCGGAATAGGTTTACCATCCATCCACCTGTAAAAGTAGGACTCTTCTTGTGTCATCATATTTGCTAACACTCCAATATCAACATGGGGATCAAAATCAGGACTCCTCATTTCTTTTACATACTCAGGGTCATACTTAAACATGTAGTGCTGCTTAGTGCTGTCTTCAAGGGATGTCATATCACTGCCACAAAGGATATGGTCATCATCAGGAGCTATCAGACATCCTCTGATTTCTTTGCCATAGGGTTTGTGTATTGAAGGTAAATTTACTACTACAGTGTGCTGAAATCTGAGAGTATTTGTAAAACCTTTTATTTCAGCTTTTACAAAACCATCTTTATCTGCATTTTCCATAAAACCTTTCAAAATACCTAACCGGTGATTGATAATAAACAATCCTTCCAGTGCATAAATTGCAGGTTCTATTTCAGCTAGTAATTTTACACTTTTACACAAGCCATCTGCAGTACTGATTTGAGGCACATTTTTTATATTGTTGTCTTTAGCTTTCCTCAGAATAAAAGTAGCAGGTTTCCAACCTAAACCATATAACCAGCCTTTCAGTTGAGTCTGAGAAGATGGATTACCTGATTCAGATTTTTCTTCCACAGTTAATATACCATTTTCAGGTTCCGGAACTTCTAATTCTTCAAGTAAACTATTCCATTTTAATGCAGCTGCAGAGGGAGTCCCATCTGCTTTTGTCATTTTTGCAGGTTTCTTAACATCTTTGTAAGTTATGTTTTCAGGCATGGCTGCACTAAGTTGGTCTACTCTTTTTTGTCTTTCTGCTGTAAGCATGTCAAAAACAAGTTGACATTTTTCTAAATCTACTTTCCATTTAATCTCTTCCTGTTCTCTTGCACAATCCAGTTTAAAAGACAAATAATTAAGCAGTCTGATTTCATTACCAGGCAAGTAAATTTGTTGTAAGTATTTCAGCTCCTGTAGCCAAAGTTTAAAATTGATTTCCACATCTCTGATACATCTTTCTATATACAACTGTAAAGAAGAATGCTTCCAGTCTTTCACTTCTATCTTAGGAATACCAAACTCTTCTCCGTAGCTCTCCAATCCATGCTTCAATCTTTCCGGATACAAATACCAACTGACACCTAAGGTATCCCAAAGTACATTAGTGATTTTTATCTGAAGTATTTTTTCACACAAAGGAATATCATACCTGATAATGTTATGTCCAACTATTGCACAATCAGAGGGTAAAGCAGAAAAAAAAGTAATCATATCATCATAGTGACTGAGCACTCCTCTCTTACCTTCATCATCATACCATACAAGACAGTGTATAACAGTAGCATCCTCTAAGAGTCCATCAGACTCCACATCAATTACACAGTACTTCATAACTCTTGTATTATCTGATTAATGTCAAAAGTTTCATCAGGAACTTCTTCTTCCGTAATCTCATCTATCTCAAAACTGTCATTTATGTAATCCGGATCAGGTTCAGCTAAGAATTGCTTTAAAGCTATCTTCACTGCTTCCTGCAGGTTCTCTGCCTGTACAGGATATCTTCTGTAAGATTCCCATCTTATTGGTATATCGTACTTTTTCATAAATTTTCTTTTATCCATTTATTAATACTTTCAGGAGTTTTAGGTAATACCATCCAACTGCTCATCAATTCTGAAACTTTTTTCTTGCTATACATTTTTTTAATGTTCTCCTTAGCTTTTTCTAAATTCTTTATGGAGTCATTAATAGATTGTTCATCTGGTTCCCATGCACCACTTTTAAGAAGTTCTAAATCTTCAATTACTAAGTCTATCTCTTTCATAAAGTTTGAATTTTAATTGTTAAAATAATACATCTCCTACATAAGCCATTATTAATGGAATACAAAAACATAATAACATTATTGCAAATAAAATAAATAATTCGTTATTATCATTTCTAAAATATTTGTCATTCATAATGTTTAAGTTTTAATTGTTAATTATTTTACAAGTTCATCAAGAGCTAACTCAAATAAAGTTTGTGCTAATTCCATATTTTTTATTTGACTTCTATGAAATCCAACTGTTACTTCAAAGTCTAATTCTTTGCTTATCAAAATAATTGGATAATAAGGCATTCCGCAATGTTGACCTCCAGTTACAGCAGGTCTTTTTGTATCCCACTTTATATTATCTCTTATCTGTCGTTTCATTTCTTCCACACTCATAATGATGATTTTAATTGTTAATTATTCTTCTGGTATTTCAATAAAAGTAATTCTAACTATTTTAGCTAATGGGTATTTATTTTCTAATGCTTTTAATCTTGACTTACAAGAAGCTTTAGAATTAAAAGGTTCAGCATTATTTATATCTTTTGACAGATAATTAATTCTAAGATATTTATCTTTTACTTTTATTGCATAAAATTTTCTTGCCATATAGTTGTTTTAGTAGTTAATAAAATCACCTTAGAGCCTGCTACCGTAAGATAGCAGGATAAAGTGTTCAGGTTTCTGGTTTAGTCGCCAGTCCTTCCAATTCTATGGGCCAACCTGTTTGTCTAAGATAAATTATGAGTTGCAGGTTCTATTGGAATTATCATTTCTACTTTTTTTAAAATAGAAACTTCTTTAATCAATAGTGAACCGGCAAGAATTTCTTTATCTAAAATATAAGTGTTTTGGGCAGTAAGAATTACTCCCTCTGACTGATGATTTTTAGCAATAGCTTTAAGCACTGCAGCTTCTACTTCATCTGTAGGCATAATAACTGCTGTGTATACAGAGTCTTTTACAAAGAATGTGTTCATGTGGTATTTTAGTTTATAAGTTTAAAAAAAGGCAGCCAGAAGAAGAATAAGAAACTTCTGACTGCCAGGGTTGTATGTCCCTTTGTGGACCTGAGGAGATTTGAACTCCTGTCCAGCCAAGATTCCAAAGAGCAATTTATACAGCTTTTTCAGGTGAATTTCACAGCTGAATATCTAAAGGTTGGCAGAAAATGGGGAGTCTGCCTGCTCCACCACCTATCACTTTCAGATAGGATTATGGCTATTCTGTTACTAAGCTGCCATTAACTCTTGAGAGAACAGGCTGCGTAATACAGCGGTTCCTTCTGCAATCCTTGCGGATTTAGACATAGAGTTGTCATTTAAAAAAGTTGTGTGCTTTAGTTTTAAAGAGCCAAATTGCACAATGCTCTGCTGATTGCTAATTTTTCTCTTGCTGTCAATTCCTGTCAAGCCCATTTTGTAAAGATAATAAATTATCTGTAAAATATAAAAAGCTGTGTTTAGCTTTGTCATCCCTCTCGTTGTCTTACTTTTTAAGCGTTGGAAGTAGTACATTCCCAATCACAAATTGACAGGCAAATGCAGGAAATTCGCAGAGCTTTTGAATCTACACACTCAGGTCTGGAATAAACTTAGGCTAGCCTTCCGATAATGGCAGCTACTGCACAGCTAAGAGGTTTCCCTCTTTTTATTTTCCATCAGGCCAATCAATTGGCACTGCTTCTGCAGTATCACCAAAACCATCCTCTAAGTTGTGGATAATTTTTACAAGCAAATCTGCTTGCTCTGAAGTAGTCATACCAATTTGTCTTCCTACATCAAGCATACCTACAATAGTAGCTGTCAACATAGCTGTACCCATGTCTATACCAGGTAATGTCCATTTACCTGTTTTCAAATCAAGATAGTGCTCTTGCTTTACCGGAATAGGTGCAAATAAATTGAACTTTACTCCTGTCAGTATGGTAGTATCATCTTTATGAACTACTTCACCAAATATTACCATTTTAAATGCTATCATAGAAAAGTTTTAATTGTTATATAAAATGACTAAATCACTAGCTCTTGTTACAGCAGTGTAAAACAGTTTTGTTCTTTCATCTGATTTGAAATTCTGATTGATGTCTTTCACATTGATGATAGCTTTTTTGTATGTTGAACCCTGCATGGGTTAGCTAATTACTTTCATAATTAGATTGGACTATATCTTGAATATTCTTTTCACATTCATTGTAATATTGCCAATGGTATCCATAAGGGTTGTAATTCTTCTTATCTTTTAAGACGGAATACACATTACCATAAGCATGTTTACTATTTACAAAATTATTTACTTCAAACCCATACTTAAACAATCTTATTGGTTGTTCATATTTAAAACATACTATCCAATTAGATAACTCTTTAACAGCAGGATTATTTAATCCCCTTCTACTTTCAGATAAATTCTCTGCAAATCCTTTGGGTTTTTTTCTACCTTTGTTTGATTTTGAAATCTTAGCTGATTGTTCTTCTAATTGTTTTTCTGTGTAATACTTTGAAGTATGCTTTCCTTTACCTCCATCTGTCATATTTGTTAGGTTAGAATTGAGTTTTCTAAAAAATTGAATATAATATACCTCTCTTTCTTCCAGACTACTGTTTGTTACAACCTCTAAAAGATGTATTGTAGCTTTCTCTGGTCTTAAAATAAGTAAGTATTCATATCTTTTATTAGATTTTCTCAATCCCCTTTCAAATTCTCTCAAATGTTGATAATGAGTTCTTAATCTGTTATTGAGAGATGATGTAGTTGATCCTACATAAAATATCTCTCCTGTAATAGGATTTTGTAAATAATATATAAACCCAAGTTCTGTATTCATCTTATGTGTTTAGACCACAAAAATACAAAACTTTTATGAATTGTGATAGAAATAAACTCTACCTTTTCCAAAAAAGTCTCTTTCAACTTTAATGTACTCCCATATAGGGATAGTCTCTGAACCTTATTCCTCATCTAATTAAGGAATCTTGGCTGCTGATTGTCCATTGTAACATACTTACCTCTTTTACTATTCTGCAATCATTACTGTTGCAGGGAGTGTGTAAGTCTTTAGGATATTCCAGTCAATTAAATAGATTTTATAAGAGCCAGTTTCCAAACTCTTATGCACTGTAATGGCATGATTGTATGTCACATGAGCAAGTTGCTCAATAAACCAGTAGTATGCAGGCCAAGATTTTCTCTTACTTTTACAGTCACTTTTCAGTTCAGAAGAAAGTCTTCTGTATTCTGTTTCAGAGTCTTCATGGATTACTCTGATGTAACCATTTACCACATAAACTTTAAGGTTTACCTGTTCATAAGTTCCGGGGCCACTTGAAATCAAACCCTTTCGGAACTGAGTAGCAGCAGTAGGGTAAATCATTCTCTCTTCTTTTATCTCCAGCTTTTTAACTTCAATTTCTTCATTGGTGTATCTGTCCAAATAAGGTTTTGATAAAACTAAAACTTCACCAAGTTCAATTTTTGCAGGCTCTCCGTAAATTTTAGTTCTGACCAGTCTGTTCATTTTATCTACATCAGCATTATGCCAAGCCAGATATTTAATATCATCTGTGCCATTAACAGCAGCCAAAGCATCTATTACTTTTTGTTTATCAGAAGAATAAGTAAAACCTATGTATTTATTTTCTTCTGTTTCAGAAGCAACAATACACTCATTATTACCTTTTACCCAACTAAGATTTCTACTTAAATCAATAATAGGATTACCTTCACCCTGTCTGATGATTTCAGTAAGTTCCACAATAGGATAATCTCTTGCAAAAATAGGAGATATACTCTCTTTAACCGGTGGTAACTGCTTTGCATCACCAATAAAAATAGTAGGCATACCTGGATGTTCATCCAAATACTTTAACAGTTCTTTTGAAAGCATACTTGCTTCATCTACTATACAAAGACCTGCACCTTCAAATGGTAAAATATTAGTTCTTCCCGGAACAAAAGTTTCTTCTCCTGTTTCAAAATTAATCTGTCTTGTCAATGATAATGCAGAGTGTACTGTCTTAAAAACAATAAAAGTTTCTTCCATTACTTTTTTCTTCAGTACTGCTAAAGCTTTATTTGTAGGAGCTGTTACATAAAACAATCCTCTTGCACCCTGATTTCTCAGTCTGCGTAATAGTTCCTGAACAAGATAGGTTTTACCTACACCTGCTGAACCCTGAAGTACTACTCTCTTTTTTCCCTGATTAAGGATAAGATATAGTAATTCACCTAATTTTTCTTCCTGATGTATTGTCAGCATAATTATTGTGATGGTTTAAATGGGAAATATTGATTCATATTGACAAGATTTGTGTATCATCTTTACCGGAGCTAAGTCCCAAAGACTCACTTTTGCCAAATGCAAATCCTGTTTGTGCATTATATTCTCCTGCAGAAACAGCTTTAATATCTGCATTGTATTTCTTTTTATGAAACTCTGTAATAGCTTCAGCAACATCTTTATGAATAAGAGTGTTGGGAAATATAACAGGTATCATAGTGGTATTATCCTTTGTTTTGTGTTCAAACATTATATATTTCATGGCTCTTCTATGTTATTTAGTACAAATTTTTTATAGTGTTTAAGACAATAGAGCATTCCATCTTCATCTTCATATTTGCCTGTTGATTTTCTGCCACAAACAGAACATTGATAAGGTTTAACTTTAAAACCTAACACTTCTGTAGAGATATCCCAATCTTCCAGTAATTGCCTTATTTCCTGGTTTATTCTATTAGCCTGTATTTTTTCCATTTCAGTGAGGACAGTAGTATCTACACGAAAACTCACAAGCCTGGCTTTGGTCCAATTTCTTATTTTAGCTTTGGTAGCCATTGATAATTCAGCCATATAAAAATGATTTTAATTGTGATTGTTAAAACAAAAAGAGAAAGCAAGACAGTTAAATGCCTTGCTTTCCTTCTTACAGTCCTGAATTAGATAACCTGATTCTGGGACACTCCTACACTGCCACCTACTGCCATTTCCAGCTCTTCAGCCAAAGCTTCAGAAGCATAGTAGTCTTCAGGTTCCGGAGTTCTCATATCATGTGTGTCTTTAGCCAATACCGGCTCAAAGCTATTCACACGATACTGGATCTTACCACTTTTGTCCAGAATTAACTGTCCTGCCTGTGGGTGTGTGTCAGGGTATCTTACTACCTGACTGTTTGCAAATGTGTCCAACTCAGTTACCTGTCTTTCAACAGCATTCTTTTGGTTTGCTGATAAAATAGGTCTGTTAGACAATACTTTCATGATGCCTTTTTGCGGCATGCTGTCCAATCTTGTTTGGACTGCTGCAGCATCAACATCTTCAGGGACATCTACCCACGCAATGCGTTGCTCTGTAGATGTAAATTCCTGACCTTCAATACCAAATTCTTCTGTAGAGAATAATCCTCCTGTCTTTGGCTGAACAGATGGATAGGTTGCATCAGTTGTTACCAACTGTCTCAATTGAACTGACTGAGTGCCTTTCTTTTGATAGTCACTTTTGTACAATTTGTCAATTGTTACTGGACCGTGTGAAACCTTTTTCACGATTCCGTTTGTTTCTGTTGTGCTTGGTGTAGTGTTCATAAGAACTGTTTGTTTTAAATGACTCAAATAGCTGAGTTATGCTGTATTGCTGACAATACACCAGAACTAAGTTATAAATCCCAAAGATGGGGAAGGAGACGCAATCCTTCCCTAATCTTCAGAATAGTCTACCAATCCGTTGATGGTAACACCTTACTTTCAAATCAACAAGAGAATACTGTTGCTCCTGCTGCTACTAATGTGGCTACATGAACCAGGTAAGCATCTTTTTTCATAGGACATGCTTTTTTATGGGTGAAGAAATAAAAAACAAAAGATGCCGGTAGGAACAAAATAACTAAAAATGGTAATTCAAAAAACGGAAATCCTACCGGCAAAAAACATTAACTAACTAACTTACCCTTAGGACAGGGAATTATCATCAAAACTATATCCATCTTCATCATCTTTTAATGGCACTTGCTGTGCTATTGTAAAAGAGTTGATTGCAAGACAAGTCATAAAGACTAAAATAATAAATGTGGCCATATACTAAATTTTAAAGGTGAATAATCCAATGGGAGTGGACTCTCCAATGTAGAGAGTCCCAAAGTATTGTATCTTAACATTAGTTCAAAGTCAATAATACCTGCAATACAGATGGTACATAATGGTCCAGAAGTTGCATTAGCTGCAAGACCACACCAAGAGTGTGGCTTTGTTGCCTCTCTGTATCAGGTGTATGCTAAAAATTCCACACTTATCTTAACTCCGGTAAAAGCCAGGCAAAAACCACACTATACATGTCTGGCAAAAATTAGTGGGGGTTGTTTCGGGGTAGAGAAAAATACAAACAGGGAGAAACCGGTGTTTCTCCCCATTCATATTAATCAGCAATTAGAAATACAATGTGATTACCAGCACTTATACATTATGCTAATACCTCTTTCACCCACTTCTCTACATCAAAATCCTTTCCTATTTCCTCTGCTGTTTTTGTAGATAACCCCACAGAAATTCCATCATATTCTCTTCTAAAATTATCAGTCCATGTAACAGTAAGCCTAACAATTCTTTCTACATCTTCTCTGCTGTATTTCTTTTCTGTAAATGTAATGTCTTGTAATGGTGACATGTCTACTTCTTTAAAAGGATTTGTAATTCCCGGAGTATCTTTATTGTTTTCTAAATGTTGTCTGAATGCCTCTGTAATTTCTTCATCAGATAAATCATCATCTTCCTCTGTTTTACCACCTATATATAAGCAGTACAACATGTTGATAAGAGTTACAATGATTGCAGCAGTGGCCCAGCCATTACCATTGATTACAGTAGCTGTAAACAGTGTACTGAATAATAAAAAGATGGATAAAATAAACCACCAGTTCCAGTTGTATTGTGATATGTTTTTCATAAATAATTATTGTTTAATTGGTGAATGATAATGACAATATTCTCCCTGTTTGCTTACCTGCATCTTGCAAGATGTACCATCTTTTTTAGTACCGGCACAGTGTATTGCATTGGGATTGTGAAACCTGCAATATTTCTCAGGTGATGTGACTTTCATTTTACAAGGCTGTCCTGCCTTGGTTGTACCTGAACAGTATGTTGCAGGATTTTGTGCTGTTAATCCTATTGTAAGGACACATAGCAGGGATAAGATTAATTTTTTCATGTTATTTTAATTTATTTGAATGAATAATAAAAAAGTGCCCTGGACTACAGGCACTTTAGTTTAACCAAAAACTATGAAGAACTATTTTATCTCAGGTGAGATTTCAGCTGTTGTCCTACAACTGATTATTTTTTAAAGCTCTATTTCGGATTTTCCATATTGGAATTTACCAAAAGCTCTATTGTTTTTATCAATTCTGGTGTGAGATTTACAAGGAAAGCATTTTGTATCAATACCTGCAAAATCTGCTGCTTGAGTGAGGATTGTACAAGGGGTATAGTCTACATCCAGATTTCTGTCATATTCAGGACAGTTCATTAGTAGTGTGACAAGATGATCTTCAAAAGCTTTTTGTTTTTCTTTAGTGATCTCCATCTGAGCTTTTTGTGCTATCATATTCATCAGAGGGAACATCATACCCCCTGTAGCAGAATCATCACCATTATTTTGATTGAGTGGTGTGTGAAAAGATTTTTCACTCCACCACATAGCAACTTTTAAAGCTGCTTCTTCAAGAGTTTGAGTATTATTCATGTTATTGTTTTTTAAAGATTAAAAATAAACCCCTATCTGCAATGTATATGAGACACCATCTTCAATAATGTCTTTATGCAGAAATGATAGTTTCAAATTATCACTTTCAGGGCTGAAGAATATTAAGCTTGTACATTGATGCAACAATGTTTGTACTTTTTACTACTGCCACAGGGACATGGTTCATTTCTCTGGATTTTTGGGTCTTCCTTACTATTTCTTACAGCTACAGCAGGTCTTCTTTCAGATTTAGGTATTCTGTTTAAATCCTGATCTATCATTTCTTTTATGAAAGCCATCTCTTTTTGTGCTTGTAATGATAAATCTGCAGTAGTTGCTTGTAAAAAAGTATCTAACTTATTTCTACCTGCAACAAGAACTTTCTTATTAGTGGTTTTTAAGTCAATCATTTTCTGAGTGACATGCCCATCTTCATCTTGTATAATGATTACATCAGGTGTACCTTCTTTTTTTATCTGTTCTGATAATGCTTTATTTTCCATGTCTGAATGTTTTTCTGAGTGGAGAAATAATGTAATCAATATTGGTGACATCTTCATGCCATTCCAAATTGAAACCCTGATTGTAGAGTGCCCATTCAATGTCTGAGTCAGAGCCTTCACCCTTCATCATGATTTCCTGAGCTTGTCTGTAGTTTATCTTGCCTTCTAATGCAAGCATTGTAGATACCGGAATAGATGCTAATACTAAAAATAGTAAGAACATTGCTAATTTTACTTTAAAGTTTTTCATAACTGTTTATTTTTGGGTGATTAATATTGAAGTGGAAATTCTGACTGACTCTCCAGTACTCCTGGAGCAATCATGCCTACTATAAAGCTCATGACTAAAAGTAGGGCAACACACAACAGGAGTATTCCAATGGCCTGAAATGTGTCTTTGATTAATGTAATTGAATTTTTCATACTGTGGTTTTATGGGTAAATATAAGAAAAAGCTATTATAAAGAGAAAAGTGGGACAGACAACAAATCAATGTGCCTGTCCCTATTCAAACCCCCTTAGTCTTCCATTTTGTAATCTGGACCTGTAGATTTAGCTCTACGAGTTAAATCTGATTCATGTTGTGCTGATGCTTGTTCTTCAGCAGCTCTCAGATCATTTTCCTGCTCTTCAGTGAGCAACTGATATGCCCCCCAGTTTCCGGCTACTATATTGGTAATCAGCTCTCTTTCATTGATAAAGTTCTGACATGCTGTTACTGCATTCTCAATTCTTTTAGCACTGCTTGGCTTGTCTGTGGTGTTGTAAGTAATGTCAGTCAGTTCCTCGATAAGAGGAACAAGAATATCTTCAGCATGAGCTGATTGTAATTTACTGGCATAATCCTGTAATAACTTCTGAGCTAATGATGCAGGCATTAAAGCTGTTGGTTGTGGCTTATTTAAAGTGAAGTCCAACACTACTGTTTGATTTTGATTGTTTTTCATAATGTATTTATTTAAGGGATGATGAATAAAAAGGCTATATTATACAAATGTTTGTGAAAATTGAGATTTGAGAAAAGGTGTGAAATAGTGCCTATAGTCTTTAACTCACACTCAAGTG
>Ga0075152_10001819_pt1 | contig 15380 bp, 12 predicted proteins | sample JI61114C2DNA_FD_70964 | JGI IMG/M metagenome (GOLD analysis project Ga0075152, IMG submission 70964) | Wastewater effluent complex algal communities from Wisconsin, to seasonally profile nutrient transformation and Carbon sequestration -... | ecosystem: Engineered > WWTP > Effluent > Algae...
CACCAGATCGCCCGCAAAGCCGATGAACAGCGCGTCGCGATTATCCTGACTGGTGCCGGTTTTGCCATAGGTAGGGATGGCAAGGCGCGCATTGCGGCCGGTGCCTTCGTTCACGGTCGCGCTTAGCAGTTCGAGCAGCGCACTATGGGTTCGGCTGTCAAAGCTACGTTCGCCAGAGAAAATCCATTCGAGCCAGCCCTGTTCCTCACTGACAAAGGCACGCGGGGCAACTGGCCACTGATTGCCGGCCACACCCGCAAAGGCGGCGGTCAGCTCCATCAGGGTAATCCCCGAACTGCCGAGCGCAAGGCTGGGGTCCTTGTTCAACGGGCTTTCGATTCCCAGATCACGGGCGGCGCGCACCACTGCTTCGTCCCCCAATTGCCGATAAAGACGCACAGCGGCGACATTGCTCGACTGGGCAAAAGCCTGCTTGAAGGTGATCTGACCGCGATAGCGCTCGCTGGAATTTTTGGGGCGGTACAGTCCTTCAGTGATCGGGCTGTCATCGACCATGGTTTCGGGGGTATTGCCCGCGCGCAACGCCGCGAGATAGACGAAGAGTTTGAAGGTCGAACCCGGTTGCCGCTTTGCCTGTGTTACCCGGTTGAAAGGTGACTCCTTGTAGCTGCGCCCGCCAACCATCGCGACGACTTCACCATTTTTGCGCATCGCCACCAGTGCAACCTGTGCTTTGCCCAGAGGCGCGCGCGCAATCGCGTTGCGGGCGATGTTCTGTAAACGTGAATCGAGCGTGGTGCGGATAGTCTGGTCGGCATAGCCATAGTCCGCCTGCAGCCGCGCCTGCGGCATGGCCCAATCGGCGAAATAGGTGCCTGTGGGCAACGTTTCCTTATAGCGGACATCCACCCGCGCAATGGGTGTCGCGTCGGCCTTTGCCTCGGTCAATTTGCCATTGGCGACCATCGCGTTGAGCACCAGCTTCGCACGCTTCGCGGCCCGCGCTGGATTGCGCGTCGGAGCTAGACGATTGGGTGCCTGCACCAGTCCCGCAAGCATGACTGATTGCGACAGCGTCAGATTTTCGGGCTTGCGGTAGAAATAATGCATCGACGCTGCGCGCAGGCCGTAAATATTGTCGCCGAAATAGGCGTTCGACAAATAGCGTTCGAGTATCTCGTCTTTGGTAAGCCACGCCTCTAGCCAGAAGGCGATCAACGCCTCGCGCGCCTTGCGGGTAATGCTGCGTTCGGATGTCAGGAAAGTGAATTTGGCGAGCTGCTGGGTGATCGTGCTCCCGCCTTGCGTGATGCCGCTGCCAAAGGTGTTGCTCCACACGGCGCGTGCCAGCCCGCGCGGATCGACTCCCCAATGGGTGTAGAACCGCCGGTCCTCGATCGACAGAAAAGCATCGACGACATGCGGTGGCAGATCCTTGATCTTCACTGGCTTGTCGGTAATCGCGCCGTTGCGCGCAATCGGGGTGCCGTCCCATGCGAGCAAAGTGATGCGCGGCGGGGCAATGGGTTGCAGCGATTTGGAAAGCGGCGCCGTCACCGCCAGCCAGAAAATGATGATCATCAGCAGCAACAGGAATGCGGCAAAGCCCCGGCTGAACCAGTACCAGCGCGATTTGCCGAACAGGCCTTTTTTGGGAACCGCTCCGGGCACGCCCGCTGGCGAAGCAGGCGGCGGCGCATCCCACGGCTTTGGATCGTCAGGAAACAGCCCGGCATAGGCCTGATCAAAGGCAGCAAGGCGGCTGTCAATATCGGCCGGGGGAGGATTGGTCTGCTTGCGCCTGAAGAACATGATTGTTGGTGTATTATCTCAATAAGACGGTAGAGGGTAGAGCAAATTTCACCTTGCTGAAAGATGAAGCGTCAGGCGCGGATCAGCCAGCCTTTGCTTTGCAGCCAGCGCAAAGGCGCGACACATATTGCTCCAGCCAGCAAAGCGAAAAGCAGCGAGGCAAAAGCCGGATCGAGTCCCAGCGCTGTCATTTTTGCGAACAGCGCATCCCAAATCCGCGTGCCGTCGGGCAATTTGCGGACGATCAGCGCCAGCAGCAGCATGTGGATGACATAAAGTGTCAGCGCGGTCTGGCCGAGCAGAACCGCCAATCTGGCAAAACGGCTTTGCGCGATACCGGGCCAGATTTGGCGCATGACCATCCAGACAACCAACCCCGTCCCAGCGGTCAGCAAGACGAAGCTTGCGCTCCACAGTGCCTTGTTGACGGGTATCCACGCGCTGATCAGCCAGCCGAGGATAGCCATGATCATGCCAATGATTGCGCGGTTCAGGTCGGTGGTTTTCGCTCGCATCACTGCAACACCGATCAAGCCTGAGGCTATTGCGGGCAAAGTGGAAAGCACACCCTCTGGATCCCAAGTCTTGCGCAACAGTCGTCCGGGAAGCAATTGCTGGTCTAACGCGGCGTTTAATCCTGCGCCTTCGGTCAGGCTGTTCGCGCCATCGACGATCACGAACAATAGCCAACTGTGGAGACCCAATGCGGTCACGGCAATGATCGCAGCAACCGCCCAGCTACGCGACGCCAAAGCAATGGCGGCGCAAGCGCAATAGACTATGCCGATCCGTTGCAGCACCCCCATCCAGCGGATCTGGTCAAATTCCACGGGACGGATCAGCCACGCCAGCAAAACCCCCAATGCAAACAGCAACAGCGAGCGTTTAATGACCTTGGGCCAAGGCGAACCGCTGGATATCCGGTCAAGCGCGAGCGGAATTGAAAGCCCGACAATGAACAGAAACCAGGGAAAGATCACATCGGCAAAGGTCAGCCCGTGCCATTCGGCATGTTTCAGCGCGGCATAGGCCGCATCGCCATTGCCTTGAATGTTGACGATGATCATCATCATCACGGTCAACCCGCGAAAGGCATCAAGCGACAGGTCGCGCTGGTTTGGCATTGGAATTCCCCTTCGGCAACCAACTTAACGCGCAGATAGCGGCGCGTCATAACAAATCCGTTCGTGTCGAGCGTAGTCGAGACACCCAAAAGTAGTGCGCGAGATCACGGCCTCTCGAATTCGCTCGAGGCGAACGGATTCTTACGGTTATAGAAAGCTGTAAGGATCGACATCCACCCCGACCCGCACCCCGCGCGGGAATTCAAGGTCCCCCAACCATGCCCGCATGATCGACTGCAGTTCGACCGAGCGTTGCGCGTGGACCAACAGCCTTTGCCTGTGCCGCCCGCGCAGCATGGCGAGCGGGGCGGGGGCGGGGCCGTAGACGAACATGCCGTCCACCTTGGGCGCGGTTGCACCAACGACGCGCGCCGCCTCAATCGCTTCGCGTTCCTCCTCTGAGGAGATGATGATCGCGGCATAGCGGCCAAAGGGTGGTGCACCCGCGCGTTGGCGCTGCGCGGTTTCGGCATCGTAAAAGGCATCGCGTTCGCCAGCGACCAGCGCCGCGATGACAGGATGCGAAGGATTGCGCGTCTGAATGAAGACCTCGCCCGGCTTCTCCGCCCGGCCAGCGCGCCCGGCGGCTTGGGCGATCTGCTGGAACGTGCGCTCGGCTGCACGCAGGTCGCCGCCTTCAAGGCCCAGATCAGCATCGATCACCCCGACCAGAGTGAGTTCGGGGAAGTGATAGCCTTTGGTCACCAACTGCGTGCCGATGATGATATCGACCGCCTTATTTTCGACCATAGCGACAAATTCGGCGGCCTTTTCAGGCGACCATAATGTGTCAGAGGTCGCAACCACGGTGCGCGCTTCGGGGAAAAATTTGCGCACTTCGTCGCTGATCCGTTCGACCCCGGGGCCGCACGGTACCAGCACATCCTCCGCACCGCATTCGGGGCAGGCCTCTGGCGGCGGCATCACATGGCCGCAATGGTGGCAGGCGAGGCGGCGGACGAGGCGGTGCTCGACCATCCATGCGGTGCAATTGGGGCATTGGAACCGGTGCCCGCAATTGCGGCAAAGCGTCAGCGGCGCATAGCCCCGGCGATTGAGGAACAGCAGGCTTTGCTCGCCGCGTTCGAGCCTTTCCTGCAACGCCTTGAGCAAAGTCGGTGCGATCCATGTGCCGCGTTCGGGCGGGTCTTGCGTCAAGTCGATTGCCTCGATCCTGGGCAGTTTGGCAGCGCCAAATCGCGAGGGGATGGCGAGCCCCTTATACCGTCCGATGGCAACCATATGGCGGCTTTCGAGCGCGGGCGTGGCGCTTGCCAGCACCACCGGAAAGCCTTCAAACTTCCCGCGCATCACCGCGACATCGCGCGCATGATAGCGCACCCCATCTTCCTGTTTGAAGCTGATTTCATGCGCCTCATCGACGACAATCAGCCCCGGATTGGCAAAGGGCAGGAACAGGGCAGAGCGCGCACCCGCGACCACTTGCACCCGTCCCTCGGCCACTCCGCGCCAAGTGCGGCGGCGCTGCGACTGCTTCATGCCGCTGTGCCAGGTCGCAGGCTCCACGCCAAAGCGCGCTTCAAAGCGTTGCAGAAAGGGTTGGGTCAGCGCAATTTCAGGCAGCAGAACAAGCACTTGTTTGCCCATCCTCAGAGCCTCTGCGACTGCCTCAAAATAAGTCTCGGTCTTGCCCGAGCCGGTCACCCCGTCGAGCACAATTGGTTCAAACCTTCCGCCGCGCACAGCATCCCGCATCACGGCGGCGGCGGCTTCCTGCAGATCGGAAAGCGGCGGATGCTCATGGTCGGGATCGGGCGCGGCAAAGGGCGCGTCGATACTGACGCTGACCGGCTCGAGCGCGCCGACCTTCACCAACCCCCGGATCACCGCTTCGCTGACCCCCGCCTGCTCGGCCAGTTCGCGCACCAGCCCCTGTGCATCGACCAGCGCGTCGAGTGCGGCGGCGCGTTGCGGAGTCAGTCGCGCGGGTTCAACCCCCGAGGGCCGATATTCGGTGATCGTCCCACCCGACGAAAGCGCGGCAGAGGCCGACAGCACCATGCGCAACACCGCCGCATGGCTCGACAGATAATAATCCGTGACCCAATCGACCAACCGCCGCAAACCGGGCTGGATCGGCGGGACATCGGCAACCTCGATAACATTGCGCAACCGCGCCTCATCGACCGCTTCGTCACCGAACACGCCCTCATCCCAGATCACCCCCAGCATCTTGCGCGGACCCAGCGGCACCACCACCACCGAGCCGACATCGGCATCCATCCAGTCGGGTAGGCGATAGTCGAGCGGGCCGATGACCTGCGTCATCAACACCACACGCACGCGCTTGCCAGAGGGTTTGGGGCGATTCATGCAGGAGCTATAGACGCGGATTGGATTGTGCAAAATGGTGGTGTCACAGGAATAGGTCGAAAGATGCGGGGCGTGGGTTTTATTGCGCGAAAAATGGCAGATTCGTTCGAAAGTAGAAGCCATCCTCAGGGGTGGGTGGGGGATAGAGGAATGATTTGGTATCGATGTGTCGGGGAGGTGTTTGGTCAGCGAAAAGTCTCACTACAGCGTCACCAGAAACGCTGCTGAATATGGATTAGCCTTGGCTGTATGTGCGGCCCCGTGCAGCCATTGAGGCAGTTTGCGATTTCTGTCGAAAAGGCTGGAAGAGCAAGTCCTACATTGCAAGTTGCGGCCCCCTCTTGTCCTCCACTGTGATGAATTGTTGGCATTGAATCGCGATGGACATTTGGCCGGATGTACTGGTGCATCATGGATATTGCGGCGCTGACGATTGGTTCCATATCCTGTTCAGTGTGCGTTTCTGTCAGTTGGCAAGTTAGACCAGCGCGGCAAGTGACTTGGAACCGAGATTATGTGCATATTGCAGCCAAAATGGTTTGCGCAAAATGGAAGGCATCTTCGTCATAGAATGCCGCTGGAGCGCCGATCGATTTTTGGGGCGATACCGGTTTTTTGGGGAGTGCAATCGAAAGCTCCATGAGGAAAATGGCATGATAAGAATATTTGCGTTGTTTTTTTTCCTATCGCTTACCTTCCACGGTAGCGCTCGAGCGGAAGGAAATTGCCCGCCAGGTACCGTTCCTATTGGTGGTGGGAATTCGGGCTACGAAGGTTGCGCTCAAGTGTCTGACGGGCCAGCGACAAACAATCAAGATCTGGTGGACGAGCTAAAAAAGAAGAAGGTCAAAAAGCGTTTCGACAACCATTATGCTGTGGCTTTTCATCCTGACTCTTCAGACGTATTTATCATGGGTGGTGCAACCAAACGGCAACCGGCAGAAAAAGATGCGCGATTGCTCTGTGGAATCAACATGCTCCTCAAGGCAGGGGCGGACGAAGCATCGGTCGAGCAATGCTCAGTTACATTCAGTTCATTCAATAACGTCGCTTCGTTCGCGCGCGGAATGAATGGAGATATATTTTACGCAACAGGCGTTGACACCTCCGTGAGCGATGCGGCCGTTTTGGCCAATTGCCGAAGCCAGAAGGATTATTGTTTAGTTTTTCGGCATTGGGTGGCCCACCCGACAATTTCTTACGCACCCACGCAGGAATCTCATCAACCTGAAGGCAATTTCCGGAAAGTCTATGCTGCGGCGGCATGGCAGGGCGAAGCAAGTCCGACAAAGTCGGCAAAAAGCATGATTTTTGTAACAGGTGGACATGCCTCGAAAGCCGCAGCCGAAAATAGCGCGGTAGAATTATGTCAACAACAGACTAAAAATGCGTGCTCAATCGCCCGTTCAGTTGCGGATACCTTTATGATAGTAGCACATCAAAGCGACGGTCGAATTTTTGTCACATCAAGCCCCAATGAAGATCTGGTCGATACTATAACAAAGGAAGTTTGTGGTGTGGGTTTGACCTGCGCTGTGAAAGCGGTTGTTTCGGCGAGCGAAGCGGAATCGAATACGCTTGGACCATTCTGAATCAGGTGCTTGAATTACGGTGAGAATTACGGTGACAGGTGCGAAGACCCCTAAATAGCTCTAGGTTTTCGCGCCGGTCAGCATAATCACACCGTAATCCGGGAGGACGTGCGCTACCGAAAGCGGCGGCAGAATAAGGGATTAAGTAAACTGTCGCTGTAATCTGCCATGTTGGGTCACATGGTGCGGAATATCCGGCAGAACCATGCGGGGAAGCCGAGCCATCAACAACGGCTATCAGCGAATAGTCAGCGCGTCAATTTAGGGGTTTTCGCACCTGTCACCGTAATCCCGACTCTTTCAGCTCGTGCGGCTATGAGCCAGAATGAACGAAAACCGCACCAAGCAACAGGCTCAACATAGCGTCAATACGACGCTCGCCCGTGGCCTTGTCGGTGCGTGCCTCGAAAATTCGAGTGGATCGCAATTGAGCATAGCCATGTACCATCGCCCACAGAGCGGTCCCTAGGGTCTCGATATCTTCGCCACCCGAATTTACCCGTGGGCTGCGCCTGATAAGCGATTGTATGAAATCCTGATATGCTTCCTCGAGGTTTGCGGCGAGTTGTGGGTCTTCCCAGTTAACAAGGTCCTTGCGCCACAATAAGTCGTAGCGATGCGGCCATGACTGCGAATATTCGAAGAGTGACAGCAGATACGCTCTCGCCCGATCGGTTTCCACGCTGCTCCGGCGCTCAACGTCGGAAAGCAATTGATCAAGAATCAATATCGCCATCTCTGTTTGTAGCTGTCTGCGATCCGCAAAATGGTTCGCAGGTGCCGCATGAGACACGCCTGAGGCGCGCGCCACTGCCCGGATCGTTACGCCGTTCGGTCCCAACTGATCAAGAATGGCGAATGCTCGCTCGATCAGCGACGTTTTGAGCGAGGCCTGGTGTAGATGTGTTGACGAGGGCTTGGGCATAAAAGCTTATTGACACCGTCAATCGCAACTGTAAATTGACAGTGTCAATCAATCTCAATGGAGGACCTCCGTGTTAACCAGCCTTACGCTCCGTCGTGTTTTGCTCACTCTCTCGGTTTCTGTCCTGGGGATCCTCGTTCCTTACCTCGAGTACAGCCCAACCCACATCTTCAATCCCACTTGGCCGGGACACGCCAAGCTGCACGATGTTTGGCAGCTAATTACCAACTCGACCTTCTCGGCCGCCGCCATATATCTTGCATGGACGCGCACTGACCTCCGCCTTGCCGCGATGCTCGGGCTGGTCGCGCCTGTCGCGTTTCTCGTTTCCTATTTCACGATCGATCTCTACGGCGGGTCCATGGTCAACAGCGACGGAACCGAGCTACTCTTCGGATCAGTCAATGCCTCATTTGTGATGATGCTCATTGTCAGCGGTTTGCTGAGCTATCTGGCCGTTACGCGTGCAAATGTAATTACGGTGACAGGTACGAAACCCCCTAAATAGCCTTAGGTTCTGGCTCGCGCTTGCCCGGCAGCAAAGCATAGCCGGTTTTCGCGGCCATGTCTTCCAGCCAGTGCTTCGAGCCCACCGGCCGTCCAAGCGTTTCTGCCTTGCGCAGCGCCGCATACGTAAACGCCTCATCGAAATCCTCATCCAGAAACGCCTTGAAGTTGCCGATGCGGTCGAGCGCGGTGGCCACACACACGACATGATTGTCGCGGGGTTTTCGCGCCCGTCACCGTAATTCGGGTTACAATGCGCGGCAGCGCAGGACGCAAATTTGAGCAGATGGCAGGCCCGTTTAGCTCATAGGGCGGTTGGCGGTGTGCAGGAGGAGGCTGGCGAAGATTGTCCTACATTGCAAGGCTCTGCCATGGCTTGTTTATTTGGGGGGGTTGGCACCTGTCAGCGTAATTTTAGAACTTTAGCTCCAGTAAAATACCCGATCATATTCTTAGTATCTTCATTTAATTTCGAGCTAGGTGATCTAATGTAGATTCGAAAAATATGTTCCGTTTCGAAATTATCAGCCAAAACTTGAGTGTTTCTATTGCAAAGTTCGATCTCATTTCGGGTTTTTTGTATACCCAGATAACGAATATCGACCTCCTGCTGTCCAAATAACAAGCGCTCCTTATTTGCTAGAATTTTCATTTTTTCCAAAATATCATTTGGAGAAGCTTCGATTTTTGTTTCAAACACAATTTTTTCATGCCCACTTGCGAGACGGCATGTCCACCAATCATCAATATTTGAACACCCGCTCAGCGATATAAAAATCGCAAATATCATCATTTTTTGCATTTTTTGTCGTGCCGCTACTGCTGTGCTGCAAGCTCGGTCTTGCCCATTGAACGGATGTGAGCCCTTTTGGCTCATGGGGCGGTTGGCAATTTGCGCGCTAAGGATCGCAGGCAATATCCTACTTTGTAAGCGATGGGGTGGGGATAAATTTGTGTATTGGTAAGGGGGGCCTCATTTCCTCTACTGGTACACTCAATCGCTATTCAAGCAGCCATAATGTCCGTTATGAATCGCACACTTCAGTTAGAATTTGCAATTCGGAGAGGGTTTTGAACTTGATACCAAAATGTCTTTCAAACGCACGTATCAGTGTTCACGTAACCGCTCTCCTGTTGGTCTTAGGCTTGGCCACGCTTTGCGTACCGCCTTTGCGAGCTGAGCCAGCGACTGAAGCCGTAACCTATTTCGATCATGCTTTGGCACTGATAAAATCGCGTCATATTAACAGCCGATCTGCTGATTGGGTGGAAATTGAACGCCGGGCGCAAGCTATGATAGCCGATGCAAAAACGACAAGTGAAACCCATGAAGCAATTCGCCAGGTGCTTCATGTCCTTAAGGAGCCCCATAGTTCGCTGATAACAGCCGCGCAAATTGCGAACCGGGAAAAGATGCTTCGAGAACGAGAGAAGCCAGTCGGTTCGATGCCGCAATCGTCCAATTTCTCAATTTTGCCCGAAGGCGATCTGGTTGGCGACTACATAGCGCGTGTAATTTTGCCGAGCCTTTCGACCTTAGGTGAGGATGGGAGAAAGCGTGCCGACGAATATGCGGGCAGCTTGAAAGCGATTTTGATCGAGCTCGACCATAAGCCGCTTTGTGGCTGGATCATCGATCTTCGCACAAACCGGGGCGGTAATATGTGGCCAATGCTGAAAGGGCTTGATCCGCTTCTCGGCTCGGCCCCTTTCGGTTATTTTACTAAGCCGGACGGTACCGATGTCGCTTGGAATCGGTCCGGCGGGCACATTTTTCCGGCTGCTGGAGTCGTGTCCGATACCACTCCTGCGTTTGTGTTGCAGCATGCGAACTTGCCGATTGCGGTATTTGCAGGGCCGCAGACTTCGAGCTCGGGCGAAATGGTGTTAGTGGCGTTGAAAGGCAGGACCGGTGTTCGCGTTTTTGGGAAGGCCACGGCCGGTTTTACCACTGCAAACGCAACGCATCGTTTGTCTGACGGATCGGTGCTCGTCATTACAGAGTCAGCTATCCGTGACCGGCAACGAGCGATTGTAACTGGTGCGATCCTTCCTGATGTGGATGCCGAGTCGGATACAATTGAAACCGAAGCTATTAAATGGCTGGAGAGTGGATGCCCCAACTTGTGAATGGAAACCGAATCAGCATCTGCCGTCTATAAGGTAACTGGTTTTCGCACCTGTCGCCGTAATTCTGTCACCGTAATACCGACAACGCGAAGAATGCGCTGGTACATTGCACCTTTGGGTTGGGGGGGGCGCCTGCTTGGACGGGTTTTCAAAAGGGGATTTTTTGCCCGTCCCACGCGATCAGGCTGCCGCTGTCCGCGGGCACCGCTTTGTCGATGACGTCGATCAGGCAGGATGCGCTGTGATCGGGCGTGAACAATTGGCCGGATGCGACATTGCGGGCGAAGGGGGCGGACAGGTTTGTCTCTACCGTGCCAGGATGCAGCGTCAGGGCAATGGCATCGGGATGGCTCCGCGACAACTCTATCGCCAGATTGCGCATAATCATGTTGAGCGCCGCCTTTGATGCGCGATAGGCGTGCCATCCTCCGAGCCGGTTGTCCTCGATCGAACCGACCCGCGCCGAAATAGCGGCGAAAACCGATTTGCCGGTACGGGGGAGCAGCGGCAGGAAATGCTTGGCAACCAAAGCGGGGCCGGTCGCGTTGATGGCGAAGGCCCGGGCATAGGCATCGGGCGATTGCGCGCGATAGTTTTTTTCCGGCTGCAAGTCTCGGTCATCATGCAGAAGGCCCGTTGCTACGATGATCAGGCGGATAGGAGAGTCCGTTTTCAAAGACGCGGCTGCCTGCGCGATGCTGTTTTCATCGAGCAGGTCAAAAGTGAATGGCACAATATTTCCGGCAGGATTTGCCGCTCGTCGGGACCGGGCATGGACTTGAGAAACCCTCGGGCTAGCTGCGAGCGTTTGGACCAAGGCTGCGCCAATCCCGCCGCTTGCGCCAAAGACGCATGCCGCAAAGGGTTCGGGAAAGCTGGATAGATCGACCATGGAATTGCACACTATTCAGCGACGCGGGCTGTATTGCAAGAAAATGCACTAAAAACTATATATTACATATAGATAAAATCAATATCTGATACGATGTTTAAGCGTAACGATGCCTCGTCCTTGGTGTCAACTTTGTCAACTTTTTCAGCTTTCTTCGCAGCAACCAATCCCTTGCGTTCCCCTTTCGTTCGCGCTAACGACCGGGCATGGCCAAAGCAAAACGCCGTTATGTCTGTCAGGAATGCGGGAGCGTCGCGACCCGTTGGCAGGGACAGTGCGACGATTGCGGTGCATGGAACAGCCTTGTCGAAGAAGCAGGCGCGACCATCTTTGAAATGAAGCATCATTTGCAGGTTGGCGGGCGTGATGTTGCCTTTTCCGGTCTCGACAGCGACATTGCGCTGCCCCCGCGGGCCTCGACAGGCATATCCGAATTTGACCGCGCCTTGGGTGGTGGGCTGGTGCCGGGGTCGGCGACTTTGCTCGGTGGCGATCCGGGGATCGGCAAATCGACACTGCTGTTGCAGGCGGCGGCGAACCTTGCGCGGCGCGGATTAGCAGTCGCCTATATTTCGGGTGAGGAGGCAGTCGATCAGGTGCGGCTGCGCGCGCGGCGGCTGGGGATGGGCGATGCGCCGGTGCAGCTGGCCTCTGCCACATCGGTGCGCGACATATTGACCACGCTGGGCACAGGAGCGCCGCCAGCCTTGCTGGTGATCGATTCGATCCAGACGATGCACAGCGACCAGATCGAAGGCGCGCCGGGGACAGTCAGTCAGGTTCGCGCCAGCGCGCAAGAGCTGATCCGTTTCGCCAAGGAACGCGGCTCGGCGCTGATGCTTGTCGGCCATGTTACAAAGGATGGCAGCATCGCGGGGCCGCGCGTGCTCGAACATATGGTCGACACCGTGCTCGCCTTTGAGGGTGAACGCAGCCACCAATATCGCATCCTGCGCGCAAACAAGAACCGCTTTGGCGGTACTGACGAGATTGGCGTGTTCGCGATGGCGGAGGAGGGGCTGTGCGAAGTGGGCAACCCCAGCGCACTCTTTCTGACTGACCGGGCCGAACAGGTCACTGGAGCGACGGTGTTTCCAGCGCTTGAGGGCACAAGGCCGGTGCTGGTCGAGATCCAGGCGCTGACTGTGCGACTGTCCTCGGGTGCAACACCGCGTCGCGCGGTGGTCGGCTGGGACAGCGGGCGGCTGGCGATGATCTTGGCGGTGCTCGAGGCGCGCTGTGGCTTGTCGTTTTCAACGGCAGAGGTCTATCTAAACATCGCTGGCGGCTATCGCATTTCTGATCCGGCGGCAGACATGGCGGTTGCGGCGGCCTTGGTGTCGGCGCTCGCGGAGAAGCCATTGCCTTCGGACGCGGTGCTGTTTGGCGAGGTTGCGCTGTCCGGCGAAATCCGCCCCGTCGCGCATGCGGCACTGCGGTTGAAGGAAGCCGAAAAGCTGGGCTTTGCCAAGGCACTGGTTCCGCCTTCGGTTGCCGACGCCAAAGGCATTTCGACCAAGAACTTCCGGACGCTGGCCAATCTCGTTGACCATATCCTTGGGCGCGACTAATCGGGCGGTATGACCGCCCTAGACATCATTGTCCTTTTTTTGATCGGTGCCGGAGCAATCTTCGGCTTTATGCGCGGCTTTGTGCAAGAGGCGCTGGCGCTGATGGCGTGGCTGCTGATCATCCTCGCGGTGCGTGTGCTGCACGGGCCGGTGACCGACTGGCTTACGGGACCGGTCGGCACAGCGGCAGGGGCAGCGGTACTGGCGTTCCTGGCAATTGCGATCATCACCTATGCACTGGGCCGCTGGCTGGCGAAATCAATTGGACAGAAATCGCGCTCTTCGGTGTTGGGGCCAATCGACCGGGTGCTGGGTTTCGGTTTTGGCGCGGTAAAGGGCTTGATCGGTGCGACCCTGCTCTTCCTGTTGCTGGTGATGGTTTACGAAACCGCCTTTGGCAGCAAGGTCAAACGCCCCGAATGGATGACGGCCTCGCGCACCTATCCGTTGTTGAACGCAAGCGGCGACGCGCTTTCGACCTTCGTTCGCGAACGTCGGGGTTTGGAAGACAGCGCAGACGAGACTAGCAGCGACGAAGACACAGGCGGCTGAGGCCGTGGCTGAGCAATCCACAACCAGCCTGTACAGCCGCGAGATTTTAAGGCTGGCGATGGAACTTCCGCACGGCGACCATTTGACCACGCCGCATGGAACGGCAAGTGCGCGCGCGCCGGTTTGCGGCAGTGAAATGACAGCCGAGATTGTGCTGACATCAGACGGCAATGTTGAAGCGGTCGCACTACAAGCGCGTGCTTGCGCGCTGGGGCAAGCCTCTGCGGCTCTGTTGCGACATTGGGCGTTGGGGCGACCAGTTCAGACTCTTTCTGAAACGCGATCTGCCTTTGCCGACTATCTGTCGGGCAAGTCGGATAACCCGCCCGATCCGGCTTTCGCAGTATTTGCGGCAGCCCGCACACATTCCGCCAGGCATGGCGCAATCCTGCTGCCGTTCGACGCACTGATGGCTGCGGCGAACGCAATTGCAAAGCCCGGCTGATGGAGCATGGTGAACCGCATTTGCTGTTAGGCATATTGGCTGCAGGCGCGATCATGCTGGGCGCGGCGCTGTTTTCGGTGCTGCTGTTCCGGCGGTTGGGGCTGGGCGCGGTACTCGGCTATCTGGTCGCGGGGATTGCGATCGGGCCGGATGGCTTGGGTCTGGTTGGTGGTGGTGCAACCTTGATGGGGCTGACTGAGGTCGGCATCGTCTTGCTGCTCTTCTTGGTCGGGCTGGAACTTTCACCCAAACGGCTGTGGCAAATGCGCCGCGACATATTGCTGTTCGGTCCGCTCCAGGTCGCGATTTGCGGACTCGCCATGTACGGCGTCATTTTGGCAACGATGCCGTTCAGCTGGCAAGCGGCACTGGTGCTCGCTTTGCCGCTGGGGCTATCCTCGACCGCGCAGGTGTTGCCGCTGCTGCAATCGCGTGGACGGCTGAAAACCGACTATGGTGAGAAAACCTTCTCGATCCTGCTGTTTCAGGACCTGTCGATTGTCCCCTTGCTGACGATTGTGGCCGCGCTGTCGCGCGCGCCGCAACAGCAAGGCGCGGCCAGCGGCTGGACGCTTGCGATCTATGCGTTGCTCGCCATTGCCGGGCTGGTTCTGGCCGGCCGCTTTCTGCTGTCGCCGTTGCTGCGACTGGTGGGCAAGGTTTCGGAACGCGAATTGTTCATCGTAACCGGGCTGTTTGCCGTGTGCGCGAGCGCCGCGTTGATGCAAGCAATCGGCTTATCAGCCGCGCTGGGGGCGTTTGTTGCGGGTGTGATGCTTGCCGAGTCGCCTTACCGGCATGAGCTTGAGGCCGATATTGACCCGTTCCGTTCGATCTTGCTCGGGTTGTTCTTCCTGTCGGTGGGAATGCTGCTGGATCTGGATGTGATCGCACAGCAACCCTGGTTGATCATCGGCTTGGCGTTCGGGCTGGTGGCGATCAAGACAGCCTCGATCTTTACGTTGGGCCGCCTGTTCGGACTGACCAGCACCGCGTCGATCATCATGGCGTTGTTGCTCAGCCAAGGCGGCGAGTTCGGTTTTGTGCTTTTTGCCGCTGCGCAATCGGCGCTGCTGGTGGAGGCGGAGGCGGCGAGCCTGTTTGGTGCGGTGGTGACTTTGTCGATGGCAACCACGCCCTTCCTGATGATCCTTGCGGGGCGGTTGGCAGCACGACGGGCACCGGTCAATGCGGAGCTGACTGATCCGTCCGAAGCAGCGCAGGCAACCGCGATCATCGTCGGGCATGGCCGTTTCGGTCAAAGCGTCGGGCAGATATTCGAGGCGGCGGGGCACAGCATCACCCTGATCGATATCAAGCCCGAACAGATCGACCTGTCGGGCGAATATGGCCGCAAGGTATTTTATGGCGATGGCACGCGCATCGACCTGCTGCGTCGTGCGGGCGCGGATCAGGCTTGTGCCATATTGTTCTGCATCGACGATCGCGACCTCGATGCCGATATGCTGGCTCCGGTGCGCGAAACATTCCCTTCGACCAAAATTTTCGTCCGTGCTTATGACCGTCGGCAGATG
>Ga0075152_10001823_pt1 | contig 15359 bp, 14 predicted proteins | sample JI61114C2DNA_FD_70964 | JGI IMG/M metagenome (GOLD analysis project Ga0075152, IMG submission 70964) | Wastewater effluent complex algal communities from Wisconsin, to seasonally profile nutrient transformation and Carbon sequestration -... | ecosystem: Engineered > WWTP > Effluent > Algae...
GATACAAACGATAAAACTTTAGGCGATAAGCACAATTTAGAAATCATCGATATTTTCAACGAAGACGCTTCTTTGAATTCTTTTGGATTGCATTATCAAGGAAAAGACAGATTTGTAGTTCGTGAAGAAATTGCGAAAGAGCTTGAAACTATAGGCGCTTTAGCAAAAACAGAAACCCATTTAAATAAAGTGGGAACTTCTGAAAGAACCAAAGCGGTAATCGAACCAAGATTATCAGATCAATGGTTCTTAAGCATGGAAGAATTAGTAAAACCTGCTATCAAAGCTGTTTTAGAATCTGACGAAATTAAATTATATCCAAGCCGTTTTAACAATACATACGCGCATTGGTTAAACAATATTCGCGATTGGAATATTTCACGTCAATTGTGGTGGGGACAACAAATTCCAGCGTACTATTTTGGTGACGGAAAAGAAGATTTCGTAGTAGCTGAAAATATAGAAAAAGCGCTTGAGCTTGCGAAAGTAAGAACAGGTAATGCTCAACTGACAACATCAGACTTAAAACAAGATGCTGATGCACTTGATACTTGGTTTTCTTCATGGTTATGGCCAATGGCTGTTTTTGGTGGTGTTTTAAATCCAGAAAGCGAAGATTTTAAATACTATTATCCAACAAATGATTTAGTTACGGGTCCAGATATTTTATTTTTCTGGGTGGCGCGTATGATTATTGCAGGGTATGAATATGCAGGCGAAAAACCATTTTCAAACGTATATTTAACCGGATTAGTGCGCGATAAACAAGGGCGTAAAATGTCGAAATCATTAGGTAATTCACCTGAACCACTTGGATTAATTGAAAAATTTGGTGCAGATGGCGTTCGTGTTGGATTATTATTGAGTGCTTCGGCAGGAAATGATATTTTATTTGATGAAGAATTATGTAATCAAGGAAAAGGTTTTTCAAATAAAATTTGGAATGCTTTCAAGCTAATCAAAGGATGGGAAGTTGCTGATATTGCACAACCGGAATCATCAAAAGTAGCTATTGAATGGTATGAAGCGAAATTGCAACAAACTTTAGCCGAAATAGAAGATAATTTTGATAAATACAGATTATCAGATGCCTTAATGGCAATTTACAAATTGGTTTGGGACGATTTTTGTTCGTGGTTCTTAGAAATGATAAAACCAGGTTACCAACAACCAATTGACCGTGCTACGTTTGAAAAAACAATTGAAATGCTAGAAAACAACTTGAAGTTATTACATCCATTCATGCCGTTTTTAACAGAGGAAATTTGGCACCATATTGCCGAAAGAACGCCAGAACAAGCTTTGATAGTAGGTGAGTGGCCAATAGCAAAAGCATTTGACGAAAAATTAATTACGGATTTTGATTTTGCAACTGAAGTTATTTCTGGAATTAGAACCATTCGTAAAGATAAAAATATTCCGTTTAGAGATGTAATTGAGTTATGTATAATAAACAATGAAAAAGCATCAATGTATTTTGATTCAGTAATTCAGAAGTTAGGAAATGTTACTACTTTAGAGTATGTTTCAGACAAAGTAGATGGTGCGTTATCATATCGTGTGAAATCGAATGAATATTTTATTCCAATTACTGGAAATATCGATATAAAAGCTGAAATTGCAAAATTAACCGAAGAGTTAAATTATATCAAAGGTTTCTTACGCTCTGTTCAAGGTAAACTTTCGAATGAAAAATTCGTAGCTGGTGCTCCAGAACAAGTAATTGCAAATGAACGCAAAAAAGAAGCTGACTCTTTATCAAAAATTGCAATGATTGAGCAGAGTTTAGCTGGTTTGAAATAATATTTTGCACCATAAATATATAAAATCTTGAGTTGTATTGTCCCCAAAGAGTTGGAAACTTGGGGGCATTTTTATGGAAAGAAAAGGCAAGTATAATTATGTATTTAGTAAATTGAAATGTGTAGAATTAGTTTTAAATAGTTATTAATCAAACGTTTATTTTTATAAGTTTTAAAGACATAAATGAATCTGATATTCGTAAAGTAGATTGAATTTCACAAGATTTATGGTAAAATAGGTTTGTTTTCAAGGAAGAATTAAAGCTAAAAATGTTAATAGTCAATGTTATTTTCAACAGATAGTGAGGTTCTTAAATCCGTTTACTTAGCTTTGAAATAAGCCGACTAAAAAGTGTTCAATGCTAATCCAAAATAGAGGTATTGTTTTAAATCAATTTAATTTTATATTTTACAAAAGGTTCAGATTATAGAGCTCCATCCTTAACGTTTTAAACTTCAAACTTGTAGGATAGTTTTACATAAATTAACATAGTGCTAATTTGTATGGTTCGTGTTCAATAATATATTTAGGAAATCATAATTTTCCCATATTCTGAGCCAATGTTTCAATAAATTTTGAAATTGGTCCTTTGATCATCATTGCCATCATTGGGTTGAAATCGCCTTCAAAGTCTAATTGTACTTCTGTGTTATCAGTGTCAATGGTATTTAAGTTTCCAGTCAGTGTAAAAGGTAATTTACTTGAAGCAGCTCCTAAAATAATTTGTGAATTTGGAGTTCCACCTTTTTTTACCAATTTAATTTCCGGCATTCCTTTTAAGCCAAATTCAAAGCAATTTTCGTCAATTACTTCAAATTTTGCAATATTTTCAGGCATTAATTTTTCGAAATTCTTTACGTCGTTCAAAGCGTTGAATAAATATTCAGCTGATTTTGGTACGTTTACTTTTGGACTTTCTAAGTTCATATTTTTTATAAGTTTATAAGGTTAAGAGTTTAGAAGTTATTAATTTTCACAACTTCTTAGCTTTTAGCTATATTTCTAAATTCCACTTCGATGGATTAGTATTCCATGCACTCAACACTTCTAATTCGTTTTCTGAAACATATTGTTTGTCAACTGCTTTTTGTAATAAATTGTCGTAATTGCTAAGTGTAAAAACATCCAAATTGACTGCTTCAAAACGTTCCTTTGAAACGGGAAAACTATACGTAAAAATCGCTGCCATTCCTTTGATGTTAGCACCTTCGTTTCGTAAAGCTTCAACAGCTAATAAACTGCTTCCGCCTGTTGAAATTAAATCCTCTATGACTACCACATTTTGTCCTTTTTGCAATAAACCTTCCACTTGATTTTGTCTTCCGTGTTTTTTTGGTTCTGGTCTAACGTATATAAAAGGCAGTCCCATTATTTCTGCAACAAGTATACCAATTCCAATTGCACCAGTTGCAACACCCGCAATTACATCGGGTTTGCCAAATTTTTCTTCAATATGTTTGGCAAATTCATCGCGAATATAATTTCTAACCACTGGAAATGAAAGGATTATGCGGTTGTCGCAATAAATTGGAGACTTCCAGCCTGAAGCCCATGTAAAAGGATTTTTAGAATTTAATTTAATTGCGTTTATTTGTAAAAGCAATTCGGCTGTTTGTTGTGCTGTGTTATTGTTAAAAATCATATTGCAAATGTATAAAGTTTTTGTGAACGATAAGCCACTTTTTTTGACAAATGAAGTGCAAAAAGAGACTGATTTCAAACTTTTTTTATTAGAAAGTGTTGATATCAAGAAGTTGATTGTTAAAATTTTTCAGCATAAAATTCAGAAAGCGTTTCTGTATCATCCAGATGAAAAATTAATCATGAAAACACTTCGTGCAAAATTACCTGTTGAAAAAGCGGGTGGTGGATTGGTTTATAACAAAGACGGTGATGTACTTTTTATTTTCAGAAATGGCAAATGGGATTTACCAAAAGGCAGCACTGAAAAAAACGAAACCATCGAAGAAACCGCTATGCGCGAAGTAGAAGAAGAAACAGGAGTAACAAGTTTAACCATCACCGAAAAACTACAAAGAACCTATCATATTTTCAAACGCAATGGTCGCTACAAATTAAAAATTACTCAATGGTTTGAAATGCGTACCAAATATGAAGGCACACCACAAGGCCAAGCCGATGAAGGCATTGAACGTGTTGAATGGGTAAATCCAAAGGATATTAAATTTTTATTAGAGAACTCGTACGAGAATATTAAGTTGTTGTTTGAAGCGGAGAAGATGGTTTAGATTAAATTTTATGACACTATCCTAAAAAGTGTGTAAGTTCTGTTATAGTATCTAGAAACAATTCTGAAAAAACTTTTAAAGGTTTTAAAAACATAATAATTAGTAGATTAACAATATTAATAATGATTTAATACTGGAATAAATTTGTCTTTCAAAGAAATATAAACAACATCAAGGTGAACTTAGTTAATAATGCATTATGGATTAATTATAAATATCTAAAGACACTATCCTAAATCGGATATAATTTTATTTCACTTGTTTCCCTTTTATATATACATGATTAGGTAAAACGTATGGAACTCTATTTATATCTATTGTCATAATATCTTCTGAAAATACAACAAAATCAGCCCATTTTCCAACTTCCAAGCTCCCTTTTTCATTTTCTTCAAAATTAGAATATGCTGCCCAAATAGTCATTCCTTTTAAGGTTTCTTCACGAGACAATGCATTTTCCATTTGAAATCCGTTTTTGGGATATTTTTTCAGGTCTTTACGAGCAACAGCTGCATAGAAAGTAAGCATAGGGTTTACCTCTTCAATTGGAAAATCGGTTCCAAGAGCGATTAAATTTGCTTTATCTAACATTTTTTTATAAGCATAAGCGTTTTTAATTCGATCTTTACCTACTCGTTCTTCCGCCCAATACATATCCGAAGTTGCGTGTGTAGGCTGAATAGATGGAATTATGCCTAGTTTAAAATAATCAAAATCTTGCTCTTGCATAATTTGTGCATGTTCAATTTTCCATCTTCTATTAGGTTTATCATGCAATACTTCTTTATAAATTTTTAGTAAAGTGGTATTGGTTGAATCTCCAATAGCATGTGTATTCATTTGATAATCTGAATTAGCAATTTGAGTTGCAATTTGTTTTATATTTTTTATCGGTGACAGAAGTGATCCAAAATGTTTAGGCTTATCAGAATATGCTTTATGTAAACAAGCACCTCTTGACCCTAAAGCACCATCTCCCATAAACTTAAAAGAGCGGACATTCAATTTATTTGTCTTATAAATCCCTAATTTTGTATAATAATCTACATTATCTTGAGAAGCTATTACCATTGCATAGATATTTAAATCCATTTCATTTTCTTGTTGTAAACTATCTATTAATTCAATAATTTCTCGCTCTAAGCCCGCTTCATTTAAAGTTGTAATTCCGTATTTAAACACTTCTTTTTGAGCATCTTTAAGTGCTTGAGTTTTTATTTTTTTATTTGCTTCTGGGATTATTGCATTAATTAATTCCATTGCATTATCAATCAAAATACCTGTTAATTGATTGTCTTTAATTTCAATTTCTCCTCCTTCGACTTTAGTTTTTATAGAAATTTTTGCTAATTCTAAAGCTTTAGAGTTTACTAACATAGCATGCCCATCAATACGTGTTAAAACCACAGGAGTATTAGGAAACAATTGATCTAATTTTGCTTTATTTGGAAATGTTTTAATTTCCCAATCGTTTTGGTCCCACCCTCTTCCTTGTATATATTCTAATTGTTTTTCTTCCTGAAATTTAACAACTCGTTCTACAACTTCCGCAAAATTCGTTGTGCCTTTTAAATTAACTTTTTGCATATTCATCCCTAAACCATATAAATGAGCATGGGCATCATAAAAACCTGGATAAATAAATTGTCCTTTAGCGTTAATCGTTTTTGTCGATTGAAATTGGTTATTTATATTTTTAGTCGTTCCAATTCCAACAATCTTTCCATTGCTAACGGCAATTGCTTCAGCTAATTCAAATTGATTATTTACTGTATAAATTTTTGCATTTGTAAAAATCATATCTACCGTTTTCTTTTTTTGAGCGAAAGACGCTACTGAAATACAGAAAATGACAATATTAATTAATTTCATAAACTATGATTTTATTTTACAAATGTAAATAATATCTGCACTTTAAGAATAAATAACATCTAAAAAATCAAGTCTTAAACCACTTTAACCCATTGTTAACAAAATTGCCTTGAAAAAACCATAAAAAATTGTATTTTTACCACTTAAAATTTTTAACTATCAAATGGGTAAAATCATTGCAATTGCCAATCAAAAAGGAGGTGTAGGAAAAACAACTACTTCAGTTAACTTAGCGGCGTCTCTTGGTGTTTTAGAAAAGAAAGTACTTTTAATCGATGCTGATCCACAGGCAAATGCCAGTTCGGGTTTAGGGATTGATGTAGAAAGTGTGGAAATTGGTTCTTATCAAGTTCTGGAACATAGTGTAGCACCTGACGAGGCAACCATTTCTTGTTCGGCACCAAATGTTTCGGTGATTCCAGCTCATATTGATTTGGTGGCTATTGAAATTGAACTGGTAGACAAAGAAAATCGGGAGTATATGCTAAAAAAAGCATTGGAAAGTGTAAAAGATAAATATGATTATATCATAATAGACTGTGCTCCCTCGTTAGGGTTATTAACATTGAATGCTTTAACAGCTGCAGATAGCGTTGTAATTCCTATTCAGTGCGAATATTTTGCATTAGAAGGTTTAGGGAAATTATTAAACACAATTAAAAGTGTTCAAAAAATTCATAATCCAAGTTTAGATATTGAAGGATTGTTGCTAACCATGTACGATTCGCGTTTGCGTTTATCAAATCAAGTGGTTGAAGAAGTACAAAAACATTTTAATGATATGGTATTTGAAACTATCATTCAAAGAAATATCAAGTTGAGTGAAGCACCAAGTTTTGGTGAAAGTATTATTAATTATGATGCTACAAGTAAAGGAGCAACTAATTATTTGAACTTGGCGGAAGAAATTATTAAGAAAAATCAATAATAGAGGAAAATGACAAAAGCGGTAAAAAAACAAGCCTTAGGTAGAGGATTATCAGCTTTATTGAAGGATCCTGAAAACGATATTAAATCGGTTGAGGATAAAAATGCAGATAAAGTTGTAGGAAATATTATTGAGTTAGATATCGAATCTATTGAAATTAATCCGTTTCAACCAAGAACGAATTTCAACGAGGAAACTTTACAGGAATTAGCTAAATCGATTAAAGAATTAGGTGTAATTCAACCTATTACTGTTAGAAAATTAGATTTCAATAACTATCAATTAATTTCGGGAGAGCGTCGTTTGCGTGCTTCTAAATTAATCGGATTAAAAACAATTCCAGCATACATTCGTTTAGCCAATGATAATGAATCTTTAGTTATGGCTTTGGTAGAAAACATCCAACGTCATGATTTAGACCCAATTGAAGTTGCGATTTCGTATCAAAGATTAATCGAAGAAATCAATTTAACACAAGAAGAATTGAGTGAGCGCGTTGGTAAAAAACGTTCGACTATTACTAATTATTTACGTTTATTAAAGTTAGATCCAATCATTCAAACTGGAATACGGGATGGCTTCATTTCTATGGGACACGGAAGATCGTTAATTAGCATTGACAATCAAGACGTTCAGAGCGATATTTATCATAAAGTGGTAATTCAAAATCTTTCGGTAAGAGAAACAGAGGCTTTGGTTAAAAATTATCAAGATAGTTTAAAACCAAAAACTATTAAACCTACAAAAAACAACTCATTTGACATCAAAGAAGATGAAAAAAAAACATTTACAAACTATTTCGGAACAAAAGTTGATGTTAAATTTGTGGGTAATGGAAAAGGAAAAATTACTATTCCTTTCCATTCGGAAGAAGATTTTAATCGCATCTTAAAACTAATCAATCCGTAGTGAGAAAACTTCATTACATATTTATCTTAGCTTATTTTTTTTTGAGTTTTCAAGGAAACGCACAAGAAGAAATGCCATTGCGTGCAGCAGATACAGTAAAATCTGTTATCAATCCTAATGCGCCAGCAAAAGCAGCATTTTATTCGGCTTTAGTACCAGGTTTAGGACAAATATATAATAAAAAATATTGGAAAATTCCTATTGTATATATAGGGTTAGGTTCTGGAATTTATTTTTATACTTTTAATCAAAAAGCCTATAAAGGTTTTAGAAACGAATATAAAAAACGTTTAGCAGGAACATCATTATATGAATTAGATTCAAAATATGGTGATTTTTCAGATGATAAATTAATAAGAGGACAAAAATTCCATCAAAGAAATAGAGATTTATCTGCTTTAATTACGGCTGGAGTTTACATATTAAATATTATTGATGCAAATGTTGATGCGCATTTAATGCAATTCAATGTAAATGATAATTTAACACTCAGACCCGATTTAAACCAAAACGAATTGGATTACAAATACAATTATGGTTTAACACTTACCTATAATTTTTAACAAAAATAAATAGCTAACAATTTCTTTAAAACCCAACTAATATTACATGAAAATAGCACTTTTAGGTTACGGAAAAATGGGAAAAGTTATTGAAAGAATAGCTTTAGAACGCGGTCATGAAATTGTATTAAAAAAAGACCATGACTCTTTATTTGAAGGACTTGAAAATGCTGATGTAGCCATTGATTTCAGTGTACCCAATAGTGCAGTTGAGAATATTTCAGAATGTTTAAATAGTGGAATTCCTGTAATTTCAGGAACTACTGGTTGGTTAGTAGATTACACTAAAATGGTTGAATTATGCAATGTAAAAAACGGAAGTTTTATTTATGGTTCCAACTTTAGTTTGGGTGTAAATGTGTTTTTTGAATTGAATGAATATTTAGCAAAAATGATGGCAAATTTGAAACAATACAAGGTTTCAATGGAAGAAATTCATCATACACAAAAATTAGACGCGCCAAGTGGTACAGCAATCACGTTGGCTGAGGGTGTTATCAAACATACAGAATATGCCAATTGGGCATTAGAAACACCAATTAGTAACGAAATACACATTGAAGCTAAACGCATCGAAGATGTACCGGGAACGCACAGCATTTTTTATGATAGTGAAGTGGATCAAATCGAAATTAAACATACAGCTCACAGCAGAGAAGGTTTTGCATTAGGAGCCGTTGTTGCTGCCGAATGGTTGGTTGGAAAAAAAGGTGTTTTCACAATGAAGGATGTATTAGGTTTAAGATAATAGAATATAGAAAATAGAGAAAAGACTTTTATGAGTGGCAAAAAGAGACATAATTATAAAAACCTGAAAATTTGGCTATTGGGAATCGAAATAGCTAAAGATGTTTCAGATGTTTTAGTGCTCTTTCCTAAATATGAACAATATGATTTAGGTTCTCAAATGAATAGAAGTTCTATATCTATACCAAGTAATATAGCTGAAGGTTCTTCAAGAACGGATAAGTCTTTTAGTCATTTTATTGACATTTCATTAGGTTCCTCTTTTGAATTAATAACACAACTAATTATAGCAAGACACAAAAATTATATTAACGAGAATACATATCAAACAATTGAAAATAAAATAGAAGAATTTCAGAGAATGACAATGGGATTTCAAAATGGACTTCAATAAAGTCTAAATTCTATTCTCTATATTCTTTTTTCTAAAAATAAAATTATGGAAATATCAGGTTGGTTACTTTTTATCTTATTAGTTCAGGTAATTCACGGAATTGGAACTTGGAAATTATATGTAAAAGCAGGTAGAAAAGCATGGGAGGCATTTGTTCCCGTTTATAACGGAATTGTATTGATGCAAATTATCAATCGTCCGAAATATTGGATTTTACTGCTTTTTATCCCAGTTATCAATTTGTTTTTATTCCCAATTATTTGGATTGAAACACTACGAACTTTTGGTAAAAAATCAACATTAGATATGATTTTAGGTATTGTTACACTTGGTTTTTACATCGCTTATGTAAATTACACACAAGAAGTAATAACTTATCATGCTAATCGCGATTTAACGCCACCAAATAAAACGATGGATACTTTAGGTTCATTGTCGTTTGCGATTGTGGTAGCAACATTAGTGCATACCTACTTAATTCAACCTTTTGTAATTCCAACTTCTTCATTAGAGAAATCATTATTAGTTGGTGATTTTTTATTGGTAAGTAAATTAAATTATGGCGCAAGAACACCAATGACGCCAATTGCAGCACCAATGGTTCATGATTCAATTCCAGTTATGGGTACTTTGTCTTATTTACAAAAACCTCAAATTCCTTATTTTAGATTTCCTAAATTTCAAGAAATTAAGAACAATGATATTGTAGTATTTAACTGGCCATCGGATACGCTTGACAATATGTACAATCCGAGCAAAATAAGAATAAACAAACCTATTGACAAAAAAACAAACTACGTAAAGCGTTGTGTCGGGATTGCTGGCGATTCATTACAAATTAAAGACGGAATTGTCTATATTAATGATAAAGAATTGATTTTACCAGAAAGAGCAAAGCCTCAGTATTTCTATAATATTAAATTAAAAAATGGTTATCTTCAAGACATTAAGACAAATTACGATATTGTTGAATATTCTCCAGTTTTTGAAATTAACAACGAAATTTGGGATAAACCACAACTAAAAGATGAATTAATTAAGAATTATAATTTTGAAGAATTAGATAGAGACAGCTTAAAATCATATGTTTTTGGAGCTGTAACTCAAGATCTATACAATAAACTTCAAATGAATATTTCGCCAACTTTTTTCAATGGAAATCTAACTTTTGAAAAGTTTGAAAAATTAAAAACCGATTCAAGAATTGCTTCTATAAAACGTAAAATCAATAAGGAAGCTGAAGATGGTATTTTTCCAGATTTTAAAGATGGTAAACCTTCAACAACCAATAATTGGAATGGCGATAATTTTGGACCAATTTATATTCCAAAAGCAGGAGCAACTGTATCATTGAATAAAAAATCGTTACCATTTTACAAAAAAATTATCTCAGAATATGAAGGAAATGATCTGAAAGTAAACGGTGACGAAGTTAGAATTAATGGACAAGTTGCAACATCTTACACCTTTAAACAAAACTATTTTTGGATGATGGGAGACAACAGACATAATTCATTAGATGCAAGATATTATGGCTTTACACCAGAAAATCACGTAGTAGGAAAACCTGTTTTCATTTGGATGAGTTGGGATTCTAACGGACAAGAAATAACAAACAAAATTCGTTGGAACAGATTATTCACAACCGTTAGTGGAGAAGGGCAACCACAATCGTATTTTAAATATTTCTTATTTGCTTTAGCTGGATATTTTGCTTTTGATTATTTTAGAAATAAAAAGAAAAACAAAGAAGAAGCATAATTCAAATTACCAAAATGAACATCCTTATACATCCTACTTATTTTCCATCAATTAGTCATTACATTGCTATGATTAAGGCTGATTCGGTAGCGTTTGAAATGGAAGATAATTTTCAAAAACAAACCAATAGAAATAGGATGTATATTTATAGTCCAAACGGAATTCAATTGCTAAATATTCCAGTTAAACATGCTATTGAAAAACATCAAAAATATAAAGATGTTCGTATTGAAAATGATTTTGGATGGCAAAAAAATCACTTTAAATCCTTAGAAGCAGCTTACCGAACTTCTCCTTTCTTTGAATATTTTGAAGATGATTTTCGTCCGTTATTTGAAAAAAAACATGAGTTTTTGATGGATTTGAATTTAGAAGTTTTTCAATTAGTAAATGATTCATTAGGAATTAATATCCAACCCAAAAAAACTACTGAATTTTACCATGAAGTTCTTGATTATAATGATTTTAGACTTTTAGTAAACGGAAAAAAAGATACTACTCAAATAGATGAATACACGCAAGTTTTTAATGAAAAACATGGTTTTATTAATAATTTAAGTATTCTGGATTTGCTATTTAACGACGGTAGATATGCCGTAGATTATTTGAAGAACCAACAATTATAAATCAAAAAACCAGAACGTAAATTGAAAATGCCTCAAAAAGTTAGATACTATTTGAGGCATTTTTTATAGAAAGAAAAGTATTATAATAACGAAAGAACTAAATCAAATTTAAACAAAATGAGCCCGATAAAGTATCGAGCTCACTATTATCAAAATTAATTATAAATTTATCTAAACTTTTGGGTGCAGTCTAAATTCTGACTTTTTATTTGTATTTAATCTATATTTATTCCAACACAAAACTTACTGAAACATTATAAATAATCTCAATTTCGCCAATAGCTAAGGTTTCTCTTGGTATTCCACCTTCGTCTGCAACTGCCATTGTTTTCATTTCTGCATACATTGGTCTTGGATAATTTGTATATGAATTATCAGAAATTATTAAAGCCTTCCCTACTTTTTGTCCCGCTAAAACTGAAACGTAATCTTCTGCTTTTTGCTTGGCATCTAACATGGCTTTTTTTCGCGCTTGACGCTCATGTTCTTTGATTTTAGACGACTTGAATTCCACACCCTGAATGTTATTTATCCCCGAATCTACTAAATCCATCATTAATTTGTCATATTTAGACAAATCTTTTAAATGAATTGAGATGGTTTGATTGGCAACATAACTATACTTTTTAGTATTGTAATCGTAATTTTTATATAAATTCACACGTTGCGTTTGATAATCGCTAGTAGGAATTCCTTTTTGCTTGATTAGTTTCAAAACTTTATCAACGGTTTCATCATTTTTCTTTTTAACTTCTGACGCTTCTTTACCTGTATTTTCGACAGCAACCGTAATAATTGCTTCATCTGGTGTTACCTTGATTTTTCCTTCACCAGAAACACTAATTTGAGGAATTTGTTTCACCTCTTGCGCTTGTACCATAGTTGTAATTAAGGTTAGTACTAAAAATAATTTTTTCATGTTTATATGATTTTTATTAAATATTTCAACTATTATGCCAAACTCTTCTCTATAACTTATTTGCTCTTTGCAAGAAAAAAAGTACGACAATGGGAATCAGCAAAGCAATAACGGTAACTGTTTCGTTTTGAATCAATTCTGGTCTTTTAAATAACGTTATCAAATAACCACCAATAGCACCGCCAAAATGAGCTACGTGTCCAATATTATCATTTTTGGCTTTCATTCCGTAAATTGAAAATAATAAGTAGGCAAAACCAAAAACATAACCCGGAATAAATCCATACATGTATAAATTAGGTTCTAACAAAATAGCACTGTAAATAATTCCCGTAACCGCGCCAGAAGCACCAACCGCTCGATAGTAATAATCGTCTTTGTGAAAATATAATGTAAGTAAATTTCCAGTGACTAAACTTCCAAAATAAATATATAAAAAGAACACATTATTTAAATTTCCTACCACATAAGGTGCAAATAAAAAAAGTGTAAACATATTGAAAAACAAATGCTGTATGTCTACATGCAAAAACCCAGAAGTAAACATTCTAATTTGCTCTCCTGATCGAATGCTTCCAATATGAAATTCATATTTTCTAAAAAAATAAGAATCATTAAATGCTTTATAACTTACTAAAACGTTGGCTACAATTATGGCTATTACTACAAAATTCATTTGGCTAATTTTTGGTAAATTTAGGAATAGTTTGGGTATTTAGTATACGATTAAAAAAGTATATTTGTAAAAAAAAGTTTCATGCAGTTACTTATATATTTAATTTTCTATCCCATTTTATGGATAATTTCTATATTACCGTTTCCTGTTTTTTATTTACTGTCTGATTTTGTTTGTTTTTTAACCTACAATATTATTGGCTATAGAAAAAAAGTTGTTCGTGAAAATATTGCTTTGGCACTACCCCATTTATCAGAAAAAGAACGTCTTTCTGTTGAAAAAAAATTCTATAAACACATGTGTGATATGTTTTTAGAAATGATTAAAACACTTTCTATTTCACAAAAAGAAATCGAAAAACGCTTCACATTTAGTAATATGGAAGTGTATCATGAATTAGAAAAGAAAAATAAAAGCATTGCACTGATGTGTGCTCATTATGCAAGTTACGAATGGGTTGTTTCTATGAATTATCATATAAATTATAAAGGATTTGGAATCTATAAAAAGTTAGCCAATCCTTATTTTGACAAATTAGTAAAGCAAATGCGCTCTAAGTTTAAAGCTAATTTAATTACTACAAAAGAAACAATTCCTACAATCGCCGATAATTACAAAAATGGAACTTTGTCATTGTATGGTTTTGCAAGCGACCAATCTCCAAAAGCCCACACAGCATATCATTGGGCACCTTTTATGGGGCATGTTGTTCCTGTTCATACAGGGGCAGAAATGCTTGCAAAACGCTTTGATATGAATGTAATTTTTCTAAAGACTAAAAAAATAAAACGTGGTTATTATGAGGCCAGTTTTGAAATTTTATCAGAAGATGTGAAATCGGTTCCAAATTATGAAATTACAGACCAATTTTTAAAACTCGTTGAAGAACAAATTTTAGAAACTCCAGAATATTATTTGTGGACACACAAACGTTGGAAACATAAAAAAGAAAACGCTCAGTAAATACTGAGCGTTTTTATTATTGAAACCAACTGGTTACCATTTTCTTTTCTGCGTTTAAAGCATTTTTATGTGTAAACTCATTTGTTTTTGGATTGTAAACATAATCGTTTGCCCATACTGCATGATTTTCAGCTAAAGCTTTGATACTTTCGCAAACCAACTGAATTTCATCTGAAGTTGTGGTTGGATGAATCGACATTCGAATCCAGCCTGGTTTTTGGATCAAATCGCCAGACGAAATTTGACATACTAAATTATGTGAAGTTTCTTGATCTACGTGCAACAAAAAGTGTCCGTAAGTTCCTGCACAACTGCAACCACCACGTGTTTGAATTCCGAATTTATCGTTTAGTAGTTTTACACCTAAATTATAATGTAAATCATCAATATAAAATGAGATTACTCCTAATCTATCTTGATGTTGATTGGCTAAAATATGTAAATTATCAATTGCATTTAATTCTGAAAAAATATAGCCAACCAATTCATGTTCTCTGTCCAAAATGTTTTTAATTCCCATTTTTTCCTTTAACTGAATAGCTAACGCCGTTTTAATAACTTGAAGAAATCCTGGCGTTCCACCATCTTCTCTATCCTCAATATTATCAATATATTTATGTTCGCCCCATGGATTTGTCCAACTTACTGTTCCTCCGCCTGGGCAATCTGGCACATTATTTTTATATAAGTTTTTATTAAAAATCAATACTCCTGAAGTGCCTGGTCCTCCTAAAAATTTATGAGGTGAAAAGAAAATTGCATCTAAATAACTTTCAGCATCTGGGTGCATATCTATTGCAACATAAGGTCCTGAACATGCAAAATCAACAAAACAAACACCATTATTTTGGTGCATTATTTTTGCTACTTCATGATAAGGTGTACTAATTCCTGTAACATTTGAACAAGAAGTAATTGAGGCAATTTTAAAACTTCTGTCTTTATATTT
>Ga0075152_10001824_pt1 | contig 15355 bp, 12 predicted proteins | sample JI61114C2DNA_FD_70964 | JGI IMG/M metagenome (GOLD analysis project Ga0075152, IMG submission 70964) | Wastewater effluent complex algal communities from Wisconsin, to seasonally profile nutrient transformation and Carbon sequestration -... | ecosystem: Engineered > WWTP > Effluent > Algae...
GCTTTCTTCATTACGCGCGGTGTTGAACACGCCGAGATTCACGAACTCGATGGGGTTTTCGATCTGTTTGGAGAAGAAGGAGACGGCGAGCTGATCTCCACTGCTCGGAGCCCATTCGACCCGCATGTCGAGATTGAGGATCTCCGACATTTCGATCTCGGGATTGCCGACGAAGAAGTTCCCGCTCTCGGGATCACGCGAGAAAACGAGCGCAATCTCTTTAAAGGTAGGCCGCGCCACGGACTGGCTGAGCGCAGTGCGGAGGGTCATCGTTTCGTTGAAGTTCCAGCGCGTGGAGAGGGAGGGCAGGACGTCGATGCGATCGATCTCGAAATCGAGGCTGCCGAACTGGCTGAGGAAGTTGCCAGCGGCACTTCCTCCCGAAGCGAACTGCGCGACATCGACTTTGATCAAGGTGGATTCGATGCGCGCACCGACGACGGCCTCGAAAGTGTCTTCGATATTGAACATGAACTGCCCATAGGCCGCCGGGATGGCCTGGGTGGCCTCGTAGGTTTCGATGGGCGGTACGTTGAAGGCGCGTGCGAGGAAGAAATTGTCCCGCACGCGGACGACGCCGGGCGTGGCCGTGGGGATGAGCACCTGGTCGAGGAAATCGACATCGCCGATGATGTCGCCCAGCGTGCGGGTGACGCTGTTGTCAGCCGTGGGCAGGCCGAGGATGGAGCCGCCGGGGCCGACACCGAGGAAGTTGGAGATGGTGGCGGCGGCTGGCAGTCCGAAGTACTCGAAGTTGTCAGAGCGATACTGGCGTGTGCTGTAGTCAAAGGCTCCACCCACCTTCAGCTTCACTCCGGTGCCTCCATTTGCGGCACCTTCATCGAGAGGGATCTCCGCATTGAGGGCGACGTTGTAGTTCGTGTCATCCAGACGACGCCAGACGCGCTCAAGGTCAGGCGGCGCAGGGTCACCGGTGCCGACATAGTCATTGAGTGCGTAACTAAAGGCATAGTTGGCTTTGCGCAGGTCCGGCTGATCCTGGGAAGACTCACTGTAGGAGGCGAGCCAGTCGATCTTGATGCCGTTCATGCTGTCGATGCTGTGCTGCCCGGCGAGTTGAAGGGTCTGGAGACGACGCTCGGTGTAGTACATGAACTCGCGGAAGACGACGATTTCCTCCTGCTCGATGGGGACACCGTTGTTCAGGGAGCCGAGGTTTACGGTTTCACCGATGCTGAAGATGGCATCATCCTGGGCGGAGACGTTGGCAAAGTAGGTGAGCGTGATGCTGTCCTCCGGCGAGAACTCGAGAGAGGCGCTCAGCAAAGCACCGGCCAACAGGGTCTCGGTGCCTCGTGCGAACTGAAAGAGCTCCGTGGCTGCAGGTGTGCCCGCCCCCACATTGGCAAAGCCGCGAACGCCTTCCTCCATGACGTATTTTTTGCCATAGGTGATGCCGCCGATGAGACCGAGCGTGCCACCCATGAAGTCCTCCACCCGTGTGCCACCGATGACGCTGAGACTAAAATCCTCCGGCGCAGTCTTGTAGCTCGTTCCCATCGGCCTGCCCTGAAGCGCAGCGGCGGCGGCCAGTCGGTTTTGCGAGATGGCGGCGTTGGGATCATTCGGATTGATCGGCACTTTACTGGCATCGCCGAGGTACTCACGCACGTCGGATGGCAGCGCATTCACATCCCTCATGAGGCCGGGCAGGGCGCGGTCCTCAGCACTGCCGAGAAAGCCTGTGCCACCGCCTTTGTAGCTGAGGAAGTCGCTGCGGCCGGTGGAGTTGGTGTTGTAGCCGTTCGACATGGAGATGTTGAAGAAGGGCTTGTCCGGCACACGCTTGGTGATGATGTTCAGGTAGCCGCCGGTGACTTCACCGGGCATGGAGGCGGTGACTGTCTTGGCGCTGACGATGGTTTCGACGAGGCCGGTGGGGAAGATGTCGATGTTCACCGCGCGCTTGTCCGGGTCAGAGCTGGGAAGGCGGGCGCCATTGAGCACGACAACGTTGTAGCGATCACTCAAACCACGGACGACGACGTAGCGGCTGTCTGCCACGGACACACCTGCGAGGCGGCGTAGCGAACTGCCGATGTCACCCGTGGAGCTGCTGGTCTTCATCAGCTCGGGTGAGATGGCGCTGGCAAAGGCGGACAGATCAGCGCCCAGGCTGAGCGGGGCGATTTCGGTGGCCTCGGTCTCGACGTCCTGGACGACGAATTCATCCAGCTCCACGACCTGCGCGGTCATCTCGATCTCTGCCTCACGCACAGCTCCCGCCTGCACGACGATGCCGCTCTTGCTGGTGCGGACGAAGCCCTCAGCCTGCACGGCCACACGATACACGCCGGGAGGCAGATCATTGATGAAGAAGCGCCCCTCTGCGTCTGTGTTTACTCCTTGTCCACCGGGCTCAAGCACGATGCTGGCATTGGCGACGGGGACATAAAAATCGGCGTCCTTGACGCTGCCGCGCAGCCCGCCACGCCCGGAGTCCTGAGCCTGAAGGCTGATGCAGATGAAGAGTGCAACCACGCCAAGAAGCCCGCTCCAGAGAGAGGATGCGGGGGCTTTGAGATGAAAATAGGCGGGCGAGACAGTCCCCATGAAAATGCGATTTCGGATAGGTCTGTCATTGGTGACAAAGCCTAGTTTCCGCCGTCGATTTCATGCAACAGTTTCGCCACATTCGGGCTCAGACGGCGTGCCGTGGCTGAGTGACAAAGGCTGATCTCAAAGGCCCCAAGATGGCGCATTCGGGGGTTCACATTGGTCTTTGCCGACTCAGCAGCAGCCAGGATCAGGGCCTCACTTTTGGCCTTGTCGCCGAGCTTTTCCCAGGCTGCTCCGAGCCAGGCGAGGGCGAAGGGATGATACATCTGCTCAAGGGCTCGGGCGTCCTTCTCACTGCGCTCCAGCAGGAGGAAAAGGGTGCTCCCCTGCCCTCTCGCCTGCCATAGACAGGCCATGTGATAATGCAGGCGCGAGACTTCGTCCGGCGGGCCGCCGAGGAGCTTCTCCACTGCGGTGAATGCTTCCTTGGCGAGGTCCTCTTCTCCTGCCTGAAAGAGCTGCGTGGCAGCATCCATGACCAGCTCCGCATGTGTGACATTGCTGTCACGAAGGACTTCGAGGGCTGCCCGAGTCAGCGCGGCTGCCTCCGACTTTTTGGCATTCAAAACTGCGGCATCAAGCAGGCGGCGAGCGACATCGAGCAGGCCGGGGAGGGGAATATCGCGCTTGATGGCCTGACGCTCGGCACGATAAGCCATGAGGTCAAACGAGCCGCTGCGCGCGGCATTGGCGGCGACGATCTCCGCACCCGTGGTGAAGTGCAGATGGGGATCACGAACCGCCTGGAACCAGGGAGCGATTTTAACTTCATCAAGCTCCATCAGATGCCCGGAGACCACGAGACGACTGGCGATGGACTCCGCCTGCCATGGCTTCACGAGCCTGGTCATGCTGGCGGCGAGATCCCACCACTCCTTGGCATGCGGCGGGTCTTTTTTGGCGACATCCCCCGCGAGTTCGGCAAGCAGCATGGCGGCCCGGAAGTCCGTGATCGTGCCCGCAAGCTCGCGGGCAAGCGCATGACGCCCCTGACGAATAGCGCGCTGCCCCACGCGATAGAGGCTGCGGTTTCGCAGATCGTCATCTCCGCTCATGCGGGAGGCGAAGTGGACTGCGGCGGTGATGGGGTCCGCAGGATCAATGACGAATGCAGCGCTTCCCGTGGGCGTGAGCTTCACCTGACTGCGCACCTCAGCAGGCAGGCCTTCGAGAGCTTTGGCGATGCCTGGGTCTTGCTGCGCAAAGGCTGCGTTGGTGAGGATGAGAGTGGCGGTGAGGTGTTTAAACATGATGAGGGAAGAGCTGCATTGGCGTCAGGACGCTAGCGCGGTGGATTTTTGCTTGGAGCATACTTGGAAAAGAGCACGGGCACTTGTCGAAACAAGTGCCCGGCGAATCAAGAGATACTGATCACTCCACGGAGTCAGTAATTACAGACCATAGACACGGTAGAGAGCGGAATCGTCAGCTGGAGTGGTTGGGTCAACGAAGCTGAGCGTGCCTGCTCCGCTGAGAGGATTGGTGGTCATCACCGTCCAGCTTTTGCCATCAAAGGAGCGCTCGACGACATAACGAACGGTGGCACCCGCCGATGGGAAGGAGACCTGATGACGGAAGGTGCCGCCACCGACGTTGGTCACGGACATCGTGATGGCAGGGCGAGCCAGATTGGTCGTCGGGAGCACATCCAGAGCAGAAAGTGAGGACCAGCCGAAGAGCTGGAGATTGTCACACATGGAGCCAGCAAAGCCGGTATTCACATAACCCGAAGGTAGGACAACACCACTAGCTAGAGGGACATTGCGTGCAGCGGCTGCAGGAGCCAGACGGAGATCCAGACCATTCTTGGTGTAGAGCGGGCAAGGCACTGGCACGGTGGCCGTGGCCGAGAAGGTCCACGGAGTCACGAGGCTGGAGGTGGGCTGGGATTGCAGTGCGGTGAGCTGTGTCAGGATGGACACGCCAACGGCTGGGCCGGTGCCAGTTGTTGTACCGACAGCAGTGTTCACCACATTGAGGCTGCCGGACTGAACCGTCGTATTGAAGGTGTAGATGTTACTCCAGGTAAGCCGAGTGGTGCGTGTGCCGCCGACTGCTTCGGAACCGCGCATCATGGTCGATGTGTTTTCGACGATGCCATTGTGGACGGCCACCTTGGCTTCATTTCGAGGCTGGAGGCCTTCCTTCTTCGTGCCACCCGCGAGGAAGGTGAAGTTGAAGACGGTCAGATCGGTTTCAGGCAGGCGGTCGCCGTCATTTGGCTCAGGGCCATCGACTTCCATCAGCTTGTCATACTGGTAGTCAGCAGCGGTTTCTGTCTGGCCGATGGCTTGATTGCCACTAAAGCCGGAACGCAGAGAGGCGGAGGGGGTGGCATTGATCGTGCCCTGGATGACTGTCCAGAACTGATGAATGCCGCGGTAGCCTTCATCAGCATCGAAGGAGTCGTCCTGATTGGCATCGGAGAAGAGGAAGCGAGTGTTGCACTTGCCGCCGAAGAACTCGAAGCCGTCGTCCTTGTTTTGGAAGCACTCGATGTGCTCCAGGACGGTGCCGGAACCCTGCGCGCAGAAGGTGAAGGCATTGATCTCATTACCCACGGCTGCCGCACCGAGGACGAAACCACCGTAGCGGTTCACGACGAAACGAAGCACGCCGCTGCTGTCGTCGTCATCCGTGCCACCATAAATGGAGGACGGAGCATTGAGCACGTTGCTGCCGGAACCGGAGGCGAGACCTTCAGGGAAGTCGGTGCCGACGCCGAAATTTTGGCGGCGCTGGGCATCTTCCGCCAGACTGGCTGCGTGAGCGTCCCAGATACCGTCGCTGTTGGTGTCAGTGCCCTGGGTGTTACAGGCGGCGAAACCGCGACCGCTGAGGATGATGCCACCCCAGAGACCTGATTTGTTGAAGCCGTTATCACCTTCAGGTCCGCCAGGGGTGTAGTCACTAAGTGGGATGGCGGAGACATCCACCGTATTGCCCTTGAGGTTTACCCAGGAAGCAGGAATCGTAGCCGCACCGCCGGGAACGTTGGTGTCCTTGAGGGAGGTGAAGATGATCGGATCGTCAGCAGTGCCGTTGGCGATGATCTTGCCGCCGCGAGCCACAACGATCGTGCCGGGCTCTTCAGCATAACCAGTAAGTGTGGCGGGAGCACCACGGATGATGGTGCCGGGCTCGATGGTGAGCTTGGCACCGTTGGCGACGATGATCACGCGTCCGAGGATGTAAACGTTGTCGCGAGTCCAGCGGGTGTCGGTCAGGATGCGGTTGTCAGCATCCGTGCCAACGGTGATGAAGTCGGCGCGTGCGACACCCGCGAGGGCGGCGACCGCACAGGCCAGGGAGAGGAATTTATGGGTGAGTGTTTTCATGAATGACTTCTGGATGGAGTTTCAGTTCAGGGGTTTGCGAGTGCGGAGATCAGTCCAGTGAAGGTTCTTCAAAGTACACAGCACCTGACTGCTGCGTGGCAGGAGTGCCGGCCTGGTCCAGCAGGAAGTAACCGAGACCTGTGAGCTGTCCCTGAACGGGGACGATCATACCAAAGAAGCTGGTCTTCTTTTTGGCGACTGATTCAAAGCTGCCGCCGAAGATCCCGCTCGCCGGAGTGAAGGTCAGAGCTGTCTTGGCAGGGACTGCACCGACGGTGAACTTGTTGGCCGCCAGAATAGTAACAGTGGTGTCTGGATTCTGACCAGCAGCCACATTCGCCTCCTCAAAGCTGAGGTCGGCAGTGTCGTTTGCTGCGAGTCCCAGGATGGTGGTCGGAGGAACGTAGGCACCACCTGCGAGGACGAGCTCGAAGTTGAAGCCAGCCTTGTAGAGTTTGTTCGCGGCGGCGTTGTTCACCGGGGCGCTCCATGAGGCGTCGCCTGTCAGGCTGTTATCAGTCGCAAGTGCTTCATCTGCACCCTTGGCAATCTGGACATCGGCGAGGAAGGAACCTTTGTTCGCATAAAGCATCTGGAACATGAAGAACTCACCGTTTGGACCGATGAAGGTGGAGCCAGTGACGCCCACATTATCAGCGAACTTGCCAGTGAAGGCGACTTTGCCATCGAGTTTCACAGGTGCGCTGGCGTAGCCGTAACCCTGGGGAATCGTCGCAACACCAATATTTGGATCACCTTCTTCGAGACCGATGGCGATGTTGTAATTCGCGGCGAAATCGGAAGCATCAGCGGTAGCTGGCTTGAGCAGCCAGGTGTTTCTCCAGCCTTTGAAGAACACGTCTTCATCACCGTCGGTGATGTTGCCATTGGCCAGCAGATTGCCAGCGAGGTCAAAGGACAGTGTGAGGGGCGTCATACCTTTGCGCACAACGGTAAGATTGGCAGCGGCGGTGGCGGTGAGCGGATCAGTGCCGGTGATGGTGAGAGGACCTGCGACGGGCAGTGTGGCAGCGCCGAGGATAAGCTTGCCGGACACAACGCCAGTGGCGGAAACCACGAGTTCGACACGACCGCCGAGGTCAGCGCCGAGTTCGCTGAGACGCTCCACAGGGCCGACATAGCTGCCGGCGATGTTCAGCGGGAATGCATTCACGACCAGCGTCGGGAATGGTGCAGGAGTCTCGCTTTTACCGACTTTGTTGGCGGCGGTGACTTTGACCGACGAGGTGCCAGCTTTTGTTGGATAACCACTGATGGTTCCCGCCTTGACATCAAGCTTCAGACCGGCTGGAAGAGGTGCGGCGGCGAAGCTTTCGGCCATGTTGGAGCCGTCTGGAAGGACTGTGGTGGGGATTTGGAAGCTGTAGAAGCCGCCGACAATGGCTGGCGGGAAAGCGATGGCGGCAAGAGTTGGGGCCGCATTGTAAACGACAAGTGTCTGCACGCCTGTCGTCTGGCTGCCAGCAGCACCTGCGGAGACACGGCAGACATAACCGAGGCTGTCTGTGAGCGCGAGGTTCTTGATGGTGAGCTTTTTGGTCTTGGAACCAGCATACTTCACACCGTCCTCCAGCGGATTCACGAGGTCATTGGAAAGGAACCACTCAAACGTCAGAGCGCCTGCACCGGCATAAACCGCGTCGAGCGCAGCGACCTTGCCGAACTGACCCACGACCGTGCGCTCCGTCTGATCGACGATGATAACATTCGCCGTGGCAGAGACACTGCCGGTGCCAGCGCCGGGTGCATTGGTCACGGTGACGGCATAGGCACCCGCATCAGTGAGCTTCAGGTTTGGTACCGAGAGCATGTTTGTGACAGCACCGGCGATGACGGCACCTTTTTTCCAGGAATAATTCAGCGTGCCGGCACCCACGGCTTGCACAGCGAGATTCAACGTGCCGCCAGTGGGGAGGATGGCTGGGGCAGGAGGCGTAGTGATCGTTGGCTTGGCAGTGACGACGTTCAGGAAGATGTCGTTGCTGTCAGAGCTGTTCGCGGTGTTCGTGACAACGCAGTCATAGTCACCACGGCCAGCGAGGCCTACGGAGGGGATGGTGTAGGTGGGGTTCTTGGCGTTCGGGATGTCCTGGCCGTTGCGCCGCCATTGATAATCGAGCGGTGGTGTGCCCTCGGTCACTGTCGCGGTGAAGGTGACGCTGGTGCCGACGAGGAACTGCGTGGCATTCGGCGCGATGGTGGCGATGACTCCGCTGACGGGGATCAAAGCTCCGCCAGTGGTGTGAGAGTTCGCACCTGCGCCGATGTTGCTGCCGTTCGCCAGTTCACCAAGATGAGCGGCGAGTTCAAGAGCGCCGCTGTCTGGGTTCACAAAGGTGTCTGGCACGAGGTCATCCGCATCAGCCCAGCGCTGGCTGGTGCTGAAGATGGCCTGCTGAGTGGCGACAGCTGGGTTCACATTGTTCAGCACCCAGACGTACACTTTCTCACCTGCGATGTCGCCTGCGACATCCGTGGTGGTGCCAGGGCTGCTGTCATACGGCGTGCCCTCAAAGCTGCCGGTGGTGCTGTAAGTGGCGGAGAGATCGAAGAATCCGTTCAGCGCATTTGCGGTGATCGGGCCGGTGTATTGATGCACCTGGGTGAAGGCGGCATCCATGGCGGCGGGGTTTTCCGAGTTGGCATCGAAGTCGAAGCCAGCAGGGAAGACACCGAAGCGAATGGTGCCAGTGGTGACAGCGCTGGCACCACCCTGGAGGGTGAGGCCGTTGCCGAGATTGCTGGAGTAAAGACTGGCTGCTTGGCTCTGGCCGAGGAGGCTCAGCATCATCAGCGCGGATAGGGCGAACTTTTTCATGGGGGTCGTGAGGAGGAGTGGTGAGTGATTATTCAGCGAAAGGCTCTGGCAGCGTGATGCCTGCGGTGCCGACTTGGTCTTTGAGCAGGAGTGCTTTGCCAGGGTTGAGAGCGACGATGCCCTGGTCCGTGCTGCCATCGCCGAGGGCGCGCCAGCCGCTGCCGCCAGCGCCGCCGGTCTTGTAGTAGTAGCCGGTGAGATTGCCCTCTTGCTCGATGTAGAGGACGTCCGCCGTGCCTGGGCCGGTGCCGCCATTCAACGTGGATGCCAGTCCGCTTTCAGCCAGCGTTGTCGGGAGCTGGAAGGGGTTGTTGATGATCGAAAAGCCGCTGCCGCCGACTTTGGCGACCTGCTTGCCTGGAAGAGCCTCACCCGAAAGACGGACGAAGATCTCAGCAGCGCCAGTGTTACGGCGGGTGATCATCACGCCGGCCGTGGGCTCGATGACGACATCGTTTTGATCCGCGCCATCAGGCGTGCTGACGAGCCGCCACTTGGCAGCGGTGCTGTTGTAAAAATAACCGACGAGTGCGCCTTCGTTCGTGAGATAAAGGATGTCCGCCGTAGCAGGCGTGGCCGCTGTATTCAGGCCGAAATTGTTTGTACTGCCAAACACCGTGGCGATGGTGTTGAGCTGATAGATGACGAATTCATCACCGGCGTTTGGGGCGGCGGAGAGAGCAGCAGTCACCGTCTCGCCGGTGCTACCCGTGATCTTTGCCGAGGCTCCATACGCGTTGGTGCTACCAGCCAGTTGGTTCACGCGGCTGGTGATCTTGATCGCCTTGGGTCCGGCAGACAAGGAAGCGACGGAAGGCGTCGATGTCAGTGTCACATCACCACCAGCGACAGATGCCACCGTGCCAGAAGCCAGGATCTTGACGTTCGGCAGAGCGAGCAGCGTGGTCTTGCCGCGCAGCAGCTTCTGCGTCAGCACACCCGTCGTGCGGCTGATGGGGAGCATGTCGTCCTGCGCACGGACCGCGCCGGAGGTGAGGGCGAGCATGGCCAGCCATGCGAGCGGGGATTTCAGATTCAGGATCATGGTGTGGGGATGTTGTGGCGCATCACGCTGATGCACCGGTGCCGATAAGAACCCACAAGCCGCCTCACGCCAAAACCTCCACGGCAACAGTTTTGTCACCTAACCAATCGTCTTTAGCCATCCTCATGAGAGGCGCAGACTCTTGGTAACTTTTTTGTCACACAAGGCGGACTTGTTGACAGTCATGCGCCTTCTATTCGCCTGAGTAGGACTTCAAATCACGGAATTGACATATCGACTATTATCGATATGACCATCTGACATGCAGGACGTCATTCATTTTGCCCGCGCACTCGCCGATGCCACGCGCTGGCGCATCATCCACCTCGTTTTCGACCAGTCGCTCTGCGTCTGTGAACTGGTGGAGACGCTGAAACTCCCGCAGTCCACCCTCTCCAGCCAGCTCCGGGTCATCGACAAAGCCGGCATCCTCGACTGCGAGCGCCGTGGCAAGTGGCTCTTCTACCGGGTGAAGCCCGAGTTTCGCGCCGTGCTCACCGCTCTCTTCGAGCACTTCGACTCCACCCGCAGCTCTGATCCCCAGCTCGGCAAGGACGCCATGAAAGCTCTTCAGCGCATCCAGCGCCGGGAGAAAATCTGCTGCCCTGGTCCCGACAAGCTCGCCTGCCAATCCTGACTTCTCATGAAAAAGCTCCTCGCAGAATGCCTCGGCACCTTCACGCTCGTCTTCGCGGGCACGGGGGCCATCGTGATCAATCAAGTCAGCGGCGGAGACATCACTCATTCGGGAATCGCGATCGTCTTTGGGCTCGTCGTGCTGGCGATGATCCACACCTTTGGAGATGTCAGTGGCGCGCATTTGAATCCAGCCGTCACCACCGCCTTTGCTGCGGCGGGCCGTTTCGCCTGGCGGGAAGTGCCCGGCTACATCAGCGCGCAGCTCGTCGGCGCTCTCGCGGCCAGTGCCTTGTTGTGGGTTCTCTTTCCTCAAGCCACGACACTGGGTGCCACACTGCCCGCAGGACCACCGATGCAGAGTTTCGTGCTGGAGATCGTGCTCACCGCCGTGCTGATGCTCACCATCCTCAGCGTCTCCACCGGAGCGAAGGAGAAAGGCATCACGGCAGGCATTGCCATCAGTGGTGTCATCGCGCTGGAGGCCATGTTTGCCGGGCCCATCTGCGGAGCCTCCATGAATCCTGCCCGCTCGCTGGCTCCGGCGCTCGTGTCTGGAAATTTTACCCACCTCTGGATCTACCTCGCGGCTCCCATGATCGGCGCACTGATCGCCATTCCCCTCTGCATTGGCACCCGTGAGAGTGGCTGCTGCAGATCCTGCTAAATCCATCCATACCCCTTTATGAAAACCATCCAAGTCTATGATCCACCCATGTGCTGTTCCACCGGCATCTGCGGTCCTGACATTGATCCTGACCTCGTGAACTTTGCCGCGATGCTTTCGCAGCTCGGCGCTCACGACATTAAAATCGAGCGCTACAATCTCGGCCAGCAGCCCATGGCCTTCGTGCAAAATCCGACGGTGAAAGCCCTGCTCGACAAAGAAGGTGTCGAGGTACTGCCGGTCATCTTCTGGGATGGCGAGGTGCATCTCAAAGGCCGTTACCCGACCAAGGAGGAACGTCCGCATTGGTTCCGTGTGGCCCTTGGCAAAGAGGAGGCAACCGCGTGAAGCTGCCTCTCTATCAGCCTGATGCCGCCAGCTCGACGCGCTTTCTTTTCTTCACCGGTAAAGGCGGTGTGGGAAAAACCTCCCTCTCCTGCGCCACCGCTTTGAAGCTCGTGGAGGCAGGCAAACGCGTGCTGCTCGTGAGCACGGACCCAGCCTCGAATCTCGATGAAGTGCTGGAGACCAAGCTCAGCAATCACCCGACACCCATTGCTGGAGCGCCGGGCCTCGATGCACTGAACATCAACCCCATCGATGCCGCCGCCGCGTATCGCGAGCGGCTCATCGGCCCCATGCGCGGCCTGCTGCCTGAGGCAGCGCTGCGCAGCATGGAGGAGCAGCTCTCCGGCTCCTGCACCGTGGAGATCGCCGCGTTTGACGAGTTCTCCGGTTTCATCGGCAATCCCGATGCAGCGAAGGACTACGATCACGTCATCTTCGACACCGCGCCCACCGGCCACACGTTGCGATTGATGAGTTTGGCCAAGGCCTGGGATCAGTTCCTCGACAACAATACCAGCGGCACCTCCTGTCTCGGGCCGCTCGCCGGATTGGAAAAGCAGCGCGCTGTCTATGAGGCAACGGTCAACACCCTCGCCAATGCTGCCGCCACGACACTCGTTCTTGTGAGCCGACCGCAGCTCTCCGCGCTTCGTGAGGCGGAGCGCACATCGAAGGAACTGCGTGCGCTCGGTGTGGGCAACCAACAACTCGTTATCAACGGCACCTTTGAAACGAAATGTCCCGAGGACGTGACCGCACAGGCCATGCAGCAGCGAGGTTTGTCAGCCATGACGACGGCGTCCGCTTTCATCGACAGCCTGCCCAGCTTCATCGTGCCGCTGCGCCCCATCAACATCCTCGGTATCGGCGGACTGCGCGTGCTGCTGAGTGGCGATAATGCCACTTCTGATACGTCGGCTTCAAATGCGACGTCGGAGTGGACTCCACCCGCGATGGAGAGTCTGGAAGACCTCGTCGCCGACATCGAGAAGCAGGGGCACGGCGTCATCATGACCATGGGCAAAGGCGGCGTGGGCAAGACCACCGTCGCAGCTGCCATCGCGGTCATGCTCGCACGTCGTGGTCATGCCGTGCATCTCAGCACCACCGATCCCGCCGCGCATGTCGCGCAGACTTTGGCCGGACAGGTTGAAGGCCTAACGCTGAGCAAGATCGACCCCGCCGCTGAGACCGCCTCTTATCAGGGTGAAGTCATGCTCAAGCAAGGCGCCACCATGGATGAAGCAGGCCGCGCCTTGCTCGAAGAAGACCTGCGCTCACCATGCACGGAAGAAATCGCCGTGTTCCGTGCCTTTGCGCGTGAAGTGGGACAGGGGACAAATCGCTTCGTCGTGCTCGATACCGCGCCCACCGGCCACACGTTGCTCTTGCTTGATGCCAGCGAGGCTTATCAGCGTGAGCTCGAGCGTCAGGCGCGCAGCACGCAGCCGGAGGAAGTGCTGAAGCTGCTCGAACGTTTGCGTGATCCCGACTACACCCACATGCTGCTCGTCACCCTGCCCGAGGCCACGCCTGTGCATGAGGCCGCCGCGCTTCAGGAAGATCTGCGCCGTGCCCGCATCGAGCCCTTTGCGTGGGTCATCAATCAAAGCCTGCTCCACAGCGGTTCCTGCGATCCACTGCTTCAACGCCGCGAGCATTCCGAGCATCGCTACATCCGCGAAGTCGTCGATAAGCAGGCCACTCGCACCGCCTGGCTGCCCTGGCAGCCAGAGGAACCCACTGGCCCGGATGCCCTCGCGCATCTGGCCGCCTCTCACCTTCTCACCCCCACCGCCGCATGACCTACCTTTACGAAACCATCCCAGCCTGCGAAGGCGCTGAAGTGAAGCACTACGAGATCCAGCAGAGCATGAATGATCTGCCTCTCACACAGCATCCCGAAACCGGCGAGCCCATCCGCCGCATCATCCTCGGCGGCTGGGGGCTCATGACCGGCAAGTCCGCCAAAGCCAGCACTCCCTGCTGCGGCCCCACCGGCTGTTGCTGAACTACTTGTCTTCCATTTTCAATCCATGAGCAAACCCACCATCCTCATCCTCTGCACCGGCAACTCCTGCCGCTCCCATCTCGCTGAAGGCATCCTCCGCCAGGCATTGGGAGATCAATACAACATCGCCAGCGCCGGCTCGAAGCCCGCCGGTTATGTCCACCCGCTCGGTATCAAAGCCATGGCGGAGATCGGCATCGACATCAGCGCACACACCAGCAAGCACATGGACGAGTTCCTCAATCAGAATGTCGAAACCGTGATCACTGTCTGCGGCAATGCCGACCAAGCCTGTCCCATGTTCCCAGGCCAACTCAACCGCCACCACTGGGGCTTCGACGATCCCGCCCACGCCACCGGCAGTGAGGAAGAAATCATGAGCGTCTTCCGCCGCGTGCGGGATGAGATCAAACGCGTCTTTGATGCCTATGCCGCCGGGCGTCTCGATCAGGCAAAGTGCCCAGCAGTCTGACTCTAAACCTTCAGGTTATAGAAGCAGATCGCGTTGCTACTCCAGAGCTTCCGCTGCTCACTGGCAGGGCGTGACGAGACGATTTGCTTCAACGCATCCACCCAACCGCGCACCGGACTGCCGAGCAGGCAGACGGGCCAGTCGCCGCCGAAGAAGACGCGGTCGGGGCCGAAGGTGTCGAGACAGTGATTCACGACGGGGGCCAGATCTTCGGCCTGCCATTTGCCGGGTGGGACGAAGGCGACGATACCGCTGATCTTGCACATCACATCGGCGCGTGAGGCGGCGACGGCGTCAATACCGCGTTTCCATTCGTCGGCGCTGCAGCTTCGCTTCAAGCCGGGGCCAAGTTTGGGATTGAAGGCCTTCGGATCACCATTGCCGCAGTGGTCGAGGACGAAACGGGTATCCGGGCATTTGCGGATGAGCTTTGCTGCGTCCTTCAGCTCGGTGGGGCGCATGGTGAGTTCGAAGTTGAGGCCATGTTTGCCGAGCGTGCGCACACCGCGAACAAACTCAGGGCTCAAACAAAAGCCTGGAGGTGTGGAGTCGCCATGCAGCACCTGGCGCAGACCTTTGACGATGCCATTGCCAGCATAGCGCTTCACATAGGCCTCGAAATCATCCGAGGCAGGGCGTCCACCGATGGTCGCGGCGATAGTGGGCGTGTTCTCGGAACGGCACTGGGCCACGATGTCATCCGCTTCCTTCACATGATCCTTCGGGGCGACATCGACTTCCATGTAGATGGCTTTCACGTTCAGGTCCGCATTCGCCTTCACATAGTTTGTCGTCACAAAATCATGCCGCAGCACCTCGGGGGCACCTTTGATCCACGGAGGGCTGATGACGCTGAGGTCCCAGAGATGCTGATGGGTGTCGATGATCAGCGAATCTGGCTCACTCAAGGTGGAGCACGAGGTGAGAGCGGCTCCGGAGGTGGTCTGGAGGAAGTGGCGGCGGTTCATGGTGGCTGATTCAAACGTGATTCTTGCTGCAGTTCCTACCTGACCACACTCAGGGGGGAATTGATGCAATCCCAGATCACCATGAATGCTAGAATCAGGCAGGCGACGATGATCAAACGCCTCCTCATCACCTTTTGCCGTGCAGTAAGCTCCAACACTTGCGGCTTGCGTGGGAAGAAGGATCTCCAGATTGGCAGACACAATTCGAACCAGAGCACGAGCGTGATCAAGCCAACCACCAAAACTGTTTCAAAAGTCTTCATCACTACACCAACAAATCCTTCACCACATGACCGTGGATGTCGGTGAGGCGGTAGTTGCGGCCTTGGAAGCGGTAGGTGAGGCGCTCGTGATCAAACCCGAGCAGGTGCATGATGGTGGCCTGGAGGTCGTGGACGTGGACTTTGTTTTCGGCGATGTGGAAGCCAAGCTCGTCGGTGCTGCCGTAGTC
>Ga0075152_10001826_pt1 | contig 15348 bp, 14 predicted proteins | sample JI61114C2DNA_FD_70964 | JGI IMG/M metagenome (GOLD analysis project Ga0075152, IMG submission 70964) | Wastewater effluent complex algal communities from Wisconsin, to seasonally profile nutrient transformation and Carbon sequestration -... | ecosystem: Engineered > WWTP > Effluent > Algae...
AATAAAATTGAAATGGTTTTTGGTTTATATGTAGATCCAAGCACAGACAGCTCTGGCAAAAACTTTGGCTTACTAAACGAACAAGCAATTGAATATTGTACAAAATATAAAGATAGAGTTACTGTTTTTTTATGGCCATATTTTAACGATGAACCTGCCAATGCCAATAAAAAACAAAAGCATACAACTACAGAAAGTAAATTTACAATTGTAGACCCTTTGAATTTAGGGCAATTAATTCCACCTCCATTTTAAAACTATTGGTTTAAGTATGCAACAAATTGGTCCCAATATATATTCAGAAATAATAGCTACAATTATTGTAGCATTTTGCTACAATAAACTTAAAGGCTCCTACATGCAATGGTTTATACCATTTTTGGCACTTACTTTTTTAACCGAAGTGTATGCATTTTATTTAGGTACAATTGGCAAGCATACATTTTTGGTATATGCCATTTACAACCCATTATCAATTATTTTTTATACATACATTTTTGCAAAAATTGCATTAACCAATGCTTATAAAAAGTTGTTTATTTATAGCACTGTCACCTACATTATTGTTTCAATATTGTACTACATTATTTTTAAAAATTTAATTAGCTCTCATTATTTAATTTTAGTTAGCAGTATTGAAATTACCATTTTTGCATGCTTACTATTTTTTCAATATTTAAAGATTGATGATCCAGAAAGTATTGCCAATTATAAAAGCAATTTATGGATAATTGCAGGACTACTCATTTTCTATTCTGGCATTGCCATTGTTTTATCTTTACTATATTACATTAAAAAAAATGAATTAAAAATTGGTGGTTTATATCTATTCAACTTTGTACCTCAGTACTTAAGTATCATTTTATATGGGTGTATATCTTATGCATGTATTGTATGGAAAAAATCAACTCAGAAATAGCACTTGCCATTATTGTTGGTAGTTTAGTAATTATTGTTTTAGTAGTTTTTCTGTTGCTATTCTTCTTGTTATTTAGTAAAAAAAAACAAAAGCTTTTTAAAGATAAAGTTGTAATGCAGCAGCAATTTGAATTAGAATTATTAAAAACACAATTTGAAGTTCAAGAAAAAACAAGCAAATATTTAGCAGAAGAATTGCACGATAATATTGGTCAAATTTTAAGTTTAACCAATGTAACATTGGCATCTGTTCAAATTACAGATACAGCAAAAGCAACACAAAAAATTACCGATGCACAATCTTTAATTACACTATCTATTAAAGAGCTTAGGCAATTATCTAAAATTATACATGGAGAACAAATTTTACAACAGGGTTTAATCGCTGCTATACAACAAGAAGTAAATTGGATAAAAAGAAATGAACAATACAGCATTGAGTTCGTTTACTCAATCAATGAAACTGTAGAACGCAATGCCGATAAAAATTTATTTATTTACAGACTTGTACAAGAGTGTTTAAACAATATTTTAAAACATGCCGAAGCCAATAAAATTGCCATTAATCTATTGTATAAAAATGAACTTTTGCAAATAATATTACACGACAATGGCAAAGGATTTTTGGTAGAAAAAACAATGGCTAACCAAACAGGCTTGGGCTTAAACAATATGCAAAAACGAATCAATCTTTTAAATGGAAAAATGAATATTGAATCTAGCAGTGTTGCTGGTACTACCATTCAATTTTCAATTCCATATCCATAAACTATGGCCAATAATAAAATACATATTGCACTGGTAGACGATCATACTCTTTTTAGAAATGGCATTGCCAACTTGCTAAAAGAATTTACCGATATTGAAATAGTACTAGAAGCAAAAAATGGTAAAGACTTTATACAAAAAATAACTGCCAACACAAAAATTGATGTTGTGTTAATGGATATTAATATGCCTGTAATGGATGGCTATGCTTGTACCGAATGGATTAAAGAAAATTACCCCAACATACAAGTACTTGCACTAAGTATGTTTGAAGAAGATACAGCAGTAATAAAAATGTTAAAAGCTGGTGCTGGAGGCTATGTATTAAAAGAATCGAAACCCCAAGATTTATATAGAGCCATTCAAGAAATTAAAGAAAAAGGTTTGTATTTAAACGATATGGTAACTGGCAAAATCATACGAATTTTACAACAAGGTAGCCATACCAACGAAATTCATTTAACCGATAGAGAAAAAGAATTTATGCAATTGTGTGCTACTGAATTTACTTATAAAGAAATTTCAGCAGCCATGAAAATAGCTGCTCGATCTGCCGATAATTATAGAGAAGTATTGTTTAATAAGCTACAAGTAAAATCGAGAGTTGGTATTGTTTTGTATGGTATAAAAAATGGAATTATAGTGCCGTAATGTTGAAATTTAAATAGTCTAATATCTTCTGTATCTCTTGCGATAGGTATTCCTCAAGATATATGATTAGTGCTTCTTCTACTGGTGTTTCACCTAAAGATTCTCCACTAACCATTAACTTATATTCATTTTCAAATTCAGAAAAAATAACCACAAGCAAAAATGCAAAACCCATTAGGCATTTTAATGTGTTGCTGTTGCTGAAAACCCCAAGAAACCTCTTTTGATTGAGTATGTATAAATTGAAAACTTGTTCAAGTTTTAGTGATGATTGCTTTGTTTTTTTATTTGAAGTTGGATTAAATTAGCTCCTTTTCAAACGATATTCTACCTATAATGGAGTAATTTTCACTATTCCTTCTTTTACAAAATTCTATTATTTACTTTTAGCCATGTTTCAAAAGCTGCTTATCAATTTTTTATTGATTGTGTTTACATTGCATGCAAATGCACAATTGCAAATTACTTGTAATGGTAAAGCAATTAATTATACAGCTGCCGATATACAATATACATTTACTACAAACAACAACTTTTCTAACAATAGCTTACAGTTCATTAAAAATAGTGAGTGGAAAAAAATAGATTCAAAAAAAATTCCGATTAGTTTTAATTCAAAAAGTTTTTGGCTAAAAATACCACTAGATTATATAACTACATTGGGTGAGTTTAATTTGGTACAGATAGATAATCCACATATTAATTTCTTACGCTTTTGGGTACTTAAAAATGACTCTATTGTACAAACAAGTAAACTTACAGGCGATAATACAATTTTTTCAACAAGACCATTACCAAGTACTTCATTTGTAATGGAACTCAACAATTATAAAAATGGTTATTTAATTATTGCAGCCGATAAAAAATTTACAAAACTAGATTTACCCATACAATTTAATACCTATAGCAATTTTTTAAACAACCGATTTGAAAAAAATTTAAGTATTGGTTTATTTGTAGGAATATTAATTTTATTGTGTGGCATTAATGCTGCTTTATATATTGCAGTAAAGGAGAGTATTTATTTATGGTACTGTTTTTATTTGTTTGTTATTAGTTGTTATGTATTTATTAATGAGGGCATACTTTTTAAAATACTATATCCCAATACTCCATTTTTAAACGATGTTATAAGGCCTAGTTCTATCATTTTATCTGCAATTCCATTGCTTATTTTTTTTAACCAATTATTAAACGTAAAAAAGAATAATCCTTTATTGTATAAATGGAATAGTAGAGTATTAATTTCTTATGGTTGTTTAGTTGTTGGTGCAATTATATCCTCTTTTTTACAAGGATACGAGATGCAAGGTTTTTGGCTAAAGGCTTCTAATTTTGTATCGCCAGTTATTCTTATTTATACATTAATTCAAGCAATCTATTTTTTTAAATTAAAAATTCCTTATGCAAGTTTTGCGATTGCTTCTTTTGGTGGTTTTACCATTTTAATAATCATATTTATACTAGGGCAAATAGAAGTTATTGAGGACAATATTTTTACTAGCTATGCCAACTATATAAGTATACTTTACGAAAGTACAATTATGTTATTTGCTTTAATATGGCGTTATAGAACAAACAAGATAAATGTTGAAACTGAGCTAAAAGCTCTTGAAAAAAAGCAACAATCTATTTATAAAGAAATTGCTATTTGGCAAGAAAAAGAAACAATTAGATTTTCATCTTTATTACATGATTCTGTTGGTGCAAATCTTGCTTTTTTAAGATTAGAAGCAGACAATATGAGCTTAACAGAAGATAGTAGAGCTAAACTTGCAACTAATATAACCAGTATTGCAAATGAGGTAAGAAATATGAGTCATACATTTTCACCCATTTTATTAAATACCAAAGGCTTGTATGAATCTATTGAAGAAAAGGTAAAATTAATTAATACAAATAGCACAATTCATTTACTGTTTGAATGGTTTGAAGAAACTAAAAAATTGAATCCTCAGTATGAAATGATGGTTTACAGAATTGTACAAGAAATATTACAAAATTTACTAAAACATTCAAAAGCAAATCACGGATTGTTACAAATAATTTTGAATCAAAACTTTGTGTCAATTTATGCTGAAGATGATGGTATTGGTTTTAATCAAAAAGAAAATAAAGGTTTAGGTTTACAAAGTATTGAAAACTTGGTACAATTATTAGATGGAACATTTAGAATTGAATCATCTATAAATGATGGTTTTGGTATTTCTATTGAATTTAATTTACCTACAGATGGAAAAATATAAAATTGGCATTGCCGATGATCATGTTTTATTTGCCGAAGGCATGAGTAATATTATTGCTAAAAATGAACAGTTAGAATTGTGTTTTATTGCTTCAACTATTCCTTTATTGTATGAGCATTTAAAAGTAAATACAATTGATTGTTTATTACTTGACGTAAATCTTCCTCCATACAATGGATTAGAAGTAATGCCAGAAATACAAAAACAATATCCCAACATAAAAATTGTTATAGTATCTATGTATCAACCTATAGATATTGGTTTAAACATAGGTTCATTTAGAGGCAATGGTTACGTACTAAAGGTTTCTGGTAAAGAAATATTAGAAGATGCAATTAAGCACATGCAATTAAACAAGCAATATATTGATCCAAATGTTATGCAAATAAACCCTGTTAAAGATCCCTTCACCAATCAACTTAAACTTTCTAAAAGAGAAAGAGAAATTATATCTCTCATTGCAATGGGTAAAACCAGTAAAGAAATTGCAGGGCTTTTATTTTTAAGTGAGCTTACAATAAAAACGCATAGAAAAAATATAAGTGAAAAATTGGGCTCAAAAGGTTTGGCCGATTTAATTGCAAAAAGTTTTCAAATAGGTAAAAGAGAAATCTAAAATTTTTACAAGATTTGCAAAAATTATTCAGTAAATTTTAATCCATTTATCTACATAAAAAAGAAGCCTTTAACATTGTTAAAGGCTTCTTTAAATCTATATACGAAATATATTTATAGCATCATTCTTAATGGCTCTTCAAGTAAGCTTTTAAGCGTTTGCAAAAATGCCGATCCGGTTGCACCATCAACAACTCTATGATCACAACTTAAAGTAACTTTCATTACGTTACCTGGTACAACTGCACCATTTTTTACAACAGGCACTTGGCTTATTCCTCCAACTGCTAAAATGCAAGCATCTGGCGGGTTTATAATTGCAGTAAATTGATCTATGCCGTACATTCCTAAATTAGAAATTGTAAATGTGCTGCCTTCCCAATCTGATGGTTGTAATTTTTTCTCTTTTGCTTTTTGGGCATAGTCTTTTACCTGAGCTGTAATTTGCGTTAAACTTAACGTGTCTGCAAATCGTACAACTGGTACCAATAAACCTTCATCTACAGCAACTGCAACACCAATATTTACGTGGTGATTGTATCTAATTTTATCGCCCAACCAACTACTGTTAACTTTTGGATGTTGTTTTAAAGCAACTGCTGTAGCTTTTAACACCAAATCATTAAAGCTAATTTTTGTTTTACCATCTGCATTTAATTTGGTACGTGCAGCAACTGCAGCATCCATATCAATACTCATGGTTAAATAAAAATGTGGAGCAGTAAATAAACTTTCACTTAATCTACGTGCAATTACTTTACGCATTTGGCTAACTGGCACTTCATCAAAACTTTCTATACCACTTGCTTGTACAATTGGAGTAGCAGTTTTTACAACTTCTTGAGCTACAGAAGTAGCAGGTGTAGCAACTGTTGCAGTTGGTGTATAAGCTTCAACATCGGTTCTTGTAATTCTTCCTCCATCTCCAGTTCCCTTTACATATTTCAAATCAATGCCCTTATCGGCAGCTAATTTTTTAGCCAATGGAGAAGCAAAAATTCTACCCTCATTTACAACTTCTGCTAATTGTACAGGTGCTGAAGCGGTTGTTGCTATTGCTTTTGGAGCTTCAGCTACTGGTTCTGTTACTTGTGTTGCAGGTGTTGAAGATACACCACTTTTTACGGCAGCAACAATTGCATTTACATCCAATCCTTCTTTACCTATTATACACAATAAATCGTTTACCAATATTTTTTCTCCAGCTTTTGCTCCTTGATACAATAAAACGCCATCCTTATAACTTTCCAATTCCATAGTAGCTTTATCTGTTTCAATATCAGCCAATACTTCTCCTTTTTTTACAATATCGCCAACATTTTTTTGCCATCCAGCAATCACACCTTCAGTCATTGTATCGCTTAAACGAGGCATTAATACAACTTCTTCCATAGCACTTACATCTATTGTTGTAGTTGCAGTACTTGTTGGTGTATCGTTTTTAACTTCTGTTTTTATGGCTACTGCTGCAGGGGCTTCTACATGCACTGTAGATGTAGCACTTCCGTCGTGTTGTGCAACCAAAGCAGTAACATCTTCACCAGCTTTGCCAATAATTGCCAACAAATCGTTTACTTGTAATTTTCCTCCATTTGGTGTACCAATATGTAACAAAGTTCCATTTTGATAACTTTCTAATTCCATCGTGGCTTTATCAGTTTCTATTTCTGCTAAAAGATCGCCTTTGCTAACTGTTTCACCTACTTTTTTATGCCATGCTGCAATAACACCTTCAGTCATGGTATCACTTAAACGGGGCATTAAAATAACTTCTGCCATAATATTATTGGTTACGCTTTTAAAATTGAGCCGTGAAAATACAGTAAAATGAAATTATGGCAATTATTGTGGCTGTTTTTTGTTGTGCAATCGAGTGATTTTTTGAACAACACTTGTTAGTATTTCAATTCAACGTTCATAACCTTTAAAAAAATGCATCCTTGTTAACAGGTATGAATAACTTTTTAAGCAATTATAATTGCTACATCCAAACACAATCTCCAAATTTGCAGTATCTACTTAGTACTTCACTTTTCTTACTTCGTATTCAATAACTATGTCGGTTTATAATCAAAGCAGAAGCAGGGTTATACAAATAATTTTTGTAACTGTTTTTGTAATCATTACTGGTCAGCTAATCAACTTACAAGTTTTTTCTTCTAAGTATAAAATCATGGCTGATAACAATGCCATTTATCGTAAAGTACTTTATCCTGATAGAGGTATTATTTTCGATATTAAGAAAAGAGCTATTTTAGAAAATACAATCATGTTTGATTTGGTAGTAACACCTAGCGAAGCCAAAGCTGTTGATACTTTTACTTTATGCAAATTGTTACAAATTGATACTGCCGAATATAAAAAACGAATTTTAGATGCTAGGTTTAAAAATACATCTGTTAAACCGAGTGTTTTTGAAGCATTGCTAAACCCAGAAACCTATGCAAAACTTAATGAAAACATGTATCGTTTTCCTGGTTTTGTTTTACAAGAAAGAAGTGTAAGAAGCTACCCTTACAATACTGCTGCTGCTGTATTGGGTTATCTTGGAGAAGTGGATACTTCTTTTTTAAGAAGACATAAAGAAGAGGGGTATGAAATGGGCGATTATACAGGATTAAACGGTTTAGAAAGAACCTACGAAAAAGTATTAATGGGCCAAAGAGGTATTAAACGTTTTATCAGAGATAATAAAAGCAGAATTCAGGGAAGTTATGAAAATGGATTGTTCGATACTTTGCCCATTGCTGGAAGAAATTTATATACAAGTATAGATATTGAAGTGCAACAACTTGCAGAAAAATTATTGCAAAATAAAATTGGTAGTGCTGTAGCTATAAATCCAAAAACTGGTAGTGTTATTGCCATGGTTAGCAGCCCAAGTTATAACCCAAATAGTTTAACTGGATCTGAAAGAAGAAAAAACTTTGGACGAATGTTAATGGATACTGCTCGTCCATTATTAAACAGAGCAATCAAAGGTCAATATCCTCCAGGTTCTACATTTAAACCTTTGGGAGGCTTAGTTGCTTTAGACGAAGGATTAATTACTCCATCGTATGGATTTGCATGTGGCGGGGCTTATTACAATTGTGGTAAAGCTGTAAAATGTACACATGCTGGTGGTGGTCATGCTGCAAATTTACGATTGGCTTTAGCCAATTCTTGCAACTCTTATTTTACACATATTTTTAGAATGGCAGTTGATAATCCAAATTATTCTAACCCGCAAGCTGGTTATTTAAAATGGAGAGAATACATGAATGCGTTTGGCTTAGGTGTTCCATTGGGTGTTGATTTGCCAGGAGAAGTAAAAGCAAGTATTCCAGATACAGGAAGATATAACAGAGATTTTGGTGGTTTTGCACGTTGGAAAAGTTGCAACATTTTAACCTTGGGTATTGGGCAAGATAGAATGACTGCAACACCTTTACAATTGGCCAATTTAATGTGCATTATTGCCAATAAAGGATATTACTACACCCCACATTTTGTAGATAGTATAGAAAATGAAGAAATTGAAGACACGGTTTATCTTTCTAAATTTAGACGTAAGCATGAAGTAACCCATATTGCTGATAGTGTTTATCAAGCAATTAATGATGGTTTAGAAGATGTAACCATTTATGGTACAGCTGCAAGAATTAATATTCCAGGAGTAAAATATTGTGCAAAAACAGGTACTGCTCAAAATCCTCATGGTAAAAACCATGCTGTATTTACTGCGTTTGCTCCAAAAGACAATCCTACAATTGCTGTGGCTGTTGTTGTTGAAAACTCTGGTTATGGAGGTACTTGGGCTGGCCCTGTTGCAGCTTATATGATTGAAAAATATTTAAACGATACACTTACTACCGAGAATGCCAAAAAAGTGGAAGCATTTTCTAAAGTTGATTTAATACCAGCAGCCATAAAAAATTGGTACTATAGAAAAGACTCACTTAGAGTTGTTAGAGAAAGAGAAAAGGAATTGATTGAAAAGCAAGAAGCTGAAGCCGATAGTGCTACCTATGTAAAAACAACTTTCGATCCAGAAGCTGAACCCAATAAAAAAGGAAGTGGAGACAATGATTCAATTCCTCAAAAATCACCAATGTTGGTTCCAACAGAAAAAAAGAAAAAGAAAGACAGCACCAACCCATGAGTAAAAATCTTCATAAAAATTCACAAGGTATAGACTCTATTGTAGTATGGCTATATGCTATTTTGGTTGCAATTGGCATCCTTTGCATTTTTATGGTTGAATATAAACCAGGTGTAAATGTTTTGCAATCTTTTTTAGGTGGAACTACCAATTACAGTAAACAATTTTTTTTTACTGGCATTTGTATTATTGCTGCAACATTTATTTTATTAAGCGATAGTAAATTATTTACAGCCTTTGCCAATCTTTTTTATGCATTGGGTATTTTATTAATGCTGGCAACATTTGTATTGGGTAAAAATATTAATGGTAGCAAAAGCTGGATTCCATTAGGTGGTGGATTTAATTTACAACCTGCCGAATTGTGTAAAATCTTTACAGCATTGGCATTGGCAAAACTGCTGTCAAGACAAGAAACAGATTTTACCAAACTGAAATCTCAAATTATTGCAGGTGTTATTGCATTAACGCCAGCAGTATTATCTATTGCTCAACACGAAATGGGCTTGGCATTGGTTTATCTTACATTCTTTATTGTAATGTATAGAGAAGGTTTGCCACCAGATTTACTAATTATAGGATTTTCATTTGCAGTGTTGGTAGTAGCAACTTTACTGTTAGAACCCAACGTTTTAGCCATTATTTTAACAGGTTTGGCTGCATTAACCATCTATTTTTTAAGAAAGCAAATCAAACGGCAGAAAAAATTATTAACCATTATTATTACCATTTGGGTAGTTTGTGTAGGAGCTCAGCGTTTTGCAGTGCCTTATATTTTTAACAATGTATTTGAGTGCTATCAAAGTACACGTATCTATAGCATGGTTGGTAAAGATTATGATTGTAGCCAAAACAAACATGCAATTACAAATCCTAAAAAACCTCAACGAAAACCAGACGATTACAATGTTCGTCAAAGTAAAATTGCCATTGGTTCTGGTGGCTTAGTAGGAAAAGGATTTTTAAAAGGTACACAAACCCGTGGTAAATATGTGCCAGAACAACATACAGATTTTATTTTCACTTCGTTGGGAGAAGCATTTGGCTTAGCAGGTTGCTTGGGCTTTTTAATATTGTATTTATTTTTATTGCTAAGAATTGTTTTTATAGCCGAAAGGCAAAGAAGTACATTTAGTAGAGTTTATGCTTATGCAGTAGCCAGTATTTTGTTTTTTCACATCACTGTAAATGTTTGTATGACGATTGGCTTATTCCCTATTATTGGTATTCCATTACCATTAATTAGTTATGGCGGTTCTTCTTTACTAACTTTTACTATTTTATTGTTTATTTTATTGAGGTTAGATGCCGATAGGCAAATGGTTTTACGTTAGCATTAGAATAGCAATCCCTGCGTTTCTTTTTCTTCTAAAAACTGATTAATGAACTTGGGAAACGCCAATTGATTAACCTCGTTTACCGAAAGCCATTGGTTGTTTTTTAATGCTTTAGGAATGGTTGGTAAAACTACTTTTATAAACTGTCCTTTAATTTTTTGATGCGTTAATTGCTGATTGAATACTCTAGAAATTAGTTGAATACTTGCATTTTTTATATTCAATTGTTCATGTAAAAATTGTTGTACAAGAGCTTCATTCCAAACAACAACTTCATCTGTTTCTACTAAGTAAAGCTCATGCAAGTTTTGCCAAATATCATTTTCTTCCCTTTTTTTAATTAGTACTTGTTGCTTGTGTTCAAATAAAAAATAACTCAACCATCTATTTTTTTTATGTACTGTTTTTTCTTTTATGGGCAGTTTGTTTACCAGTCCATTTGCAAATGCAATACACTTTTTATTGAGTCCACAAGTACTACAGTTGGGCAATGCAGGTTTACAAATAGTTGCCCCAAAATCCATAATTGCCTGATTAAATTGATCAGGTTCTTTTTTATCCAATACTTCATTTGCCAATTGAGTAAACAATTGCTTTCCATGTGCAGTATCTGTTGCTGTTGCATTTCCAAAAAAACGAGCCAATACTCTAAAAACATTTCCATCTACAACTGCATAAGGTTGATTGTATGCAAAAGAAGCAATAGCAGCAGCAGTGTAGCTTCCAACGCCTTTTAAACCCAATAAATCATTGTATGTTGTAGGAAAAATTCCATTCATTTCGTTTACAATCAATCTAGCTGTAAACAATAAATTTTTACATCTATTGTAATATCCCAAACCTTCCCAAAGTTTAAAAACATCTTCATCTTTTGCTGCTGCCAACTTAAAAATTGTAGCATATTGAGCAACAAATTTTTCATAATATTTCAACCCTTGATCAACCCTTGTCTGTTGTAATATAATTTCACTCAACCAAATTTTATAAGGGTCTTTAATGCCTTTCCATGGCATTACTCTTTTGTTTTGGTGTTGATGCCAATACATTAATGTGGTAGAAAAAAAATTAGTAGAATCATTTTTCATATTAATAACAAAAAGAAGAAATAAACGTTATATATTGGTATTTTAATTAAATGAAATTGCTTTATACTAATTTCTGTTTAAGTCGCTAACACCTAAAACATACATTGTATAAACAAAGTTTTCTTGCACAATTGAAATACTTTGTTTTACTTTATAATGCTAATTAAAGATTGCTGAACTTAATGAAAAACATTTAACCCATGAGAAAATCTGATCTAATCACCAACATTTCTGAAAAAACCGGAATTCCCAAGGTTGATGTATTGGTAACTATAGAAACCATGATTAAAGAAGTTAAAGAAAGCTTAACTGCTGGACAAAACATTTACATCAGAGGCTTTGGTAGTTTCATCACCAAGAAAAGAGCTGCTAAAATTGGTAGAAATATTAAAAAAAATACAGCAGTTCATATTCCAGAACATTATATCCCTGCATTTAAACCAGCAAAAGAATTTGTTGCCGAAGTTAAAAGCAAACACCAGCCGCAGTAACTTTGCAAAAATTTGAAGTATTGAAAACTAAACAACTTATTTTGGTTGGTGGTGGCTTATTGTTATTCACTTCGCTATTTTTCTTTGGAAAAACAGTACCACCCAAAAACAAAAAAACTACAACATCTCAGCAACAGGATAGTCATTCAAACGAAGCTCCTATTAACTTCAGCGATTTATTAATAAAGGCAAAAGGCCGTTTAACTGCAGAACAAAGCGAAAGAATTGTTGGTTTAGAACATAGCGTTGTACGTGGCGATATAAAAGATCAACAAATACATGTATATCATCAACTAGCAAAATTTTGGAGAGATAGTGCAAAAGTGTTTGAACCTTATGCATATTATACAGCTGAAGCAGCAAAGTTGGAGAATTCGGAAAAAAGCCTCACATTTGCCGCCCAGTTGTTTATAGATAACTTGTTTGATGAGGGAGATCACTCTATGCAAACATGGTTAGCCAACAACGGAAAAGATCTTTTAGAAAAAGCTTTGGTACTAAATCCAAACAACGATAGTAGCAAAATAGGTTTAGGAGCTTGTTATATGCTTGGCAACATTTCAGATCAGCCAATGCAAGGCATTTTACCAGTAAGAGAAATTGCTGATAAAAATCCTGACAACTTATATGCTCAGTGGGTTTTGGGTTTAGGAGGTAAAAAAAGCGGTCAATTTGATAAAGCAATCGAACGTTTTAGCATCATTGTAAAAAAAGAGCCCACCAATCTTGGAGCAATTTTGCATTTAGCAGAATGTTACGATTTAAAAGGAGATATTGACGAAGCAATAAAATGGTATAAAATGGTGCAAACCATTATACCAAATCCAGAAGCTAAAAAAGAATTACAAGACAGAATAGATATGCTAAAAAATAGCAAATCTTAAACATATTCTTCTTACTGTTTATTCAGCAAAGAGGTTTTGAAAACAATATTTTTTTAACAGATAAAATTACTTGGAGTTATGCCTTGTGGTAAAAAGAGAAAGCGTCATAAAATTGCTACGCACAAACGTAAAAAACGTTTAAGAAAAAATCGTCATAAGAAAAAGAACAAATAGTTCTTACACATTATTAGTAGGCCATTAAAGCCTTTATCAGTTTAATTAATTGCAGAAAGTGTAAACTTTCTGCAATTAATTTCTGGTATAAAACACTTATAGTTTTTGCCATTTTCCTCACGCTGCAACTTTACCTTTTCCTACCTATTTCTTTCTGGCAAATACTTAATGGTGGTTATAAATTTCCTGATTTTTTTATCGGGAGGTGATTGTACATAATAAAAGTTGCAAATTTTTGTGAATAAAGAATTAATAATTAACGTTAGCCCAACAGGTGTTGAAATTGCCTTGTTGGAAGAAAAAAAGTTGGTTGAACTACACAACGATAAAACAGACTCAAGTTTTGGTGTTGGCGATTTATACTTAGGTAAAGTAAAAAAACTAATACCTGGTTTAAATGCTGCTTTTGTAGATGTTGGATTTGAGAAAGATGCTTTTTTACATTATACCGATCTATCGCCTTTTGCTAAATCTATACTCAAGTTTACCGAATTGGCCATGAGCGACAATGGAACGCCTTTTGATTTTTCGAAATTTGAAATTGAGCCAGAAATTGTAAAAACAGGTAAAATAAACGAAGTTTTAAACGGAAAACCCAATGTATTGGTTCAAATTTTAAAAGAACCAATTGCAGCAAAAGGACCACGTTTAAGTTGTGAAATTAGTTTGCCTGGCCGTTTTGTAGTTGTTACACCTTTCAACGAAATTGTGGCTGTTTCAAAGAAAATTCACTCATCCGATGAGAGAAAAAGATTGCACAAAATTGTTGAAGCCATTCGCCCAAAAAACTTTGGTGTAATTGTACGTACAGCTGCCGAAGGTAAAAGTTCTCAAGAACTACATCAAGATTTATTGGATTTAATTGCAACTTGGCAAGGTATACAACAAAACATTAAAGGAGCAGTAGCACCAGCTAAAATATTGAGTGAGCAAACCAAAACCACCAGTATTTTAAGAGATTTATTGAATGAAGACTTCAATAACATTGTGGTGAACGATAAAAATATTTTTAACGACACCAAAAATTATATTCAAAAAATTGCTCCCGAAAAAGCCGAAATTGTTAGTTATGTAAACAATGGAACGCCTTTATTTGATCAATTTGGTATAACCAAGCAAGTAAAAAGTGCTTTTGGTAAAACTGTAAATTTGAATAGCGGTGCATATTTAATTATTGAGCATACAGAAGCATTGCATGTAATTGATGTAAATAGTGGCTATAAAAGCGTTAGTAACAACCAAGAAGAGAACGCCCTACAAACCAATTTAGAAGCAGCTGAAGAAATTGCTCGTCAATTGCGTTTAAGAGACATTGGAGGCATTATTGTAGTAGACTTTATAGATATGAAGCTACCCGACAATAGGCGTAAGCTACAAGAAGCTATGGACGAGTTTATGAAAACTGATAGAGCCAAACATGCTGTTTTGCCAATATCTAAGTTTGGATTAATGCAAATCACTCGTCAGAGAATGAGACCAGAGGTAAATATTATTACCACCGAAAACTGTCCAAGCTGTAATGGAACTGGAAAAATTAGCAGTAGCTTGTTATTAGAAGACGAAATTGAAAAGAAATTGATGTATTTGGTTACACATTCTCATAAAAACCTCACTTTGTCGGTTCATCCAATTGTATTTTCTCACATTACAAAAGGATGGTTTACCTCAATTGTTAAAAAATGGAAACGAAAGCATAGCATAAAGCTAAAAGTTATAGCAAATACAAGTTATGGCTTGGTTGAATTTCATTTTTTTGACCAATATGAAGAAGAAATTAAGTTCTAAACATACCTCTTTAAACCAAAAAAGTAATTGATAATCAATTATTTTTTTGGTTTTTGGCTTATTTCTATACCAAAATTTACATGTATACGTTGCACAACTATTGTATAGCTAACACCTGCAAAGTTTTTAACATTTACAAAAATTTATTTTGCAATTTGCCCTAAAATTGTAATTTAGCAATGGAATTTAATGGGTTAGTAAGTAAGAGGGTTAGCAGAAATGTTAACCCTTTTATGTTTTTAGAACTTCG
>Ga0075152_10001827_pt1 | contig 15343 bp, 6 predicted proteins | sample JI61114C2DNA_FD_70964 | JGI IMG/M metagenome (GOLD analysis project Ga0075152, IMG submission 70964) | Wastewater effluent complex algal communities from Wisconsin, to seasonally profile nutrient transformation and Carbon sequestration -... | ecosystem: Engineered > WWTP > Effluent > Algae...
GCCGTACTGAAGGCCTACGACACGAATCACGATTACCACGAAGGTGTCTGGCTCTGTGCCATCGCCTTTGTGCTCGCAGGCCTCTTTGCTCTCGGTGTGAATGCTGAAAAGCCAGTCGTGGATGAAGCCATGGCTTAACATCGCGTGACGCATGAAAACACTCATCGCATTGCTCTGCCTCGTGGGTTCGGCCATCGCTGCCGACAAACCCAATCTTATCTTTATCCTCTGTGACAATCTCGGGAATGGCGATGTGCATTGCTTCAATCCGCAGACGAAGCACCGCACACCAAACCTCGACCGCATGTCGGCGGAGGGCACTCGCTTCACCAGTTACTACTCCGCCAGTGGAGTATGCACGCCGAGTCGCGCAGCGTTGATGAGCGGATGCTACCCGCGCCGGATCAACATGCACATCAGCGCCACCGGTGGTGCCGTGCTCCAACCCGTTGCGGCGAAAGGTCTGAACCCTAGCGAGACGACTCTCGCGGAAGTCGTGCAGTCCGCCGGATACGCCACGATGATCATCGGCAAATGGCACCTCGGAGATCAGCCCGAGTTCCTGCCCACGCGGCAGGGCTTCGATCACTTTTTCGGCATCCCTTACAGTGACGACATGACGCGTGACAAGCGCCCCGCCGAGTGGCCCGAACTGCCGCTGATGCAGGACGAAAAGGTGATCGAGGCACCCGTGGATCGCGACTATCTCACGAAGCGCTACACCGAGGAAGCCATCCGCTACATCGAGGTCAACAAGGCACGTCCCTTCTTCCTCTACCTGCCGCACGCTATGCCTGGCAGCACGAGTGATCCGTATGCCAGCCACGCCTTCAAAGACAAATCCGCCAACGGCCACTGGGGCGATAGTGTGGAAGAATTGGACTGGTCCATGGGCGAGATCCTCGCCGCACTCAAGCGGCTGAACCTCGATGAGAAGACGCTCGTCATCTGGACCTCCGACAACGGCGCGCCGAATCGCAACCCACCACAAGGCAGCAACGCGCCCTATCAAGGCTGGGGCTACAACACGAGCGAGGGAGCCATGCGCATGCCCATGATCGCCCGCTGGCCGGGGCGCATCCCTGCGGGAAAGGAGTGCCGTGAGCTGTGCTCCATGCTGGACATCCTCCCCACTTTCGCCGCGCTCTCGGGTGCAGCTTTGCCAAATCAGACCATCGACGGCCACGACATCCGCCCGCTGCTGCTCGGGGAAGCTGATGCCAAATCACCTGCCGATGAAAAAGGCTTCTTCTACTACCACATCGATCAACTCCAAGCCCTGCGCAGCGGTCCGTGGAAGCTCTACCTGCCGCTTGAAGCCAAGCGTGCGAACCTCGTCAACAAACGTGCTCCCTCGCCACTCCAGCTCTTCAACGTGCGCGATGACCTCGCCGAAGCACACGAAGTCTCTGCGCAGCATCCCGAGATCGTCGAACGTTTGCAGAAGCTCGCCGAAGCCGCCCGTGCTGACATCGGAGACGATGACAAACCCGGTACCGGCCAGCGTTCAGCTGGTCTTGTCGAAAACCCAACCGCCCGAACCAAGGATTGATCCATGAAACTCCTCTCTCTCACTTTCCTTCTGGCTGCTCATTCATGCATTGCCGAGATCTACCATGCACAGGGAGAACTTGCGGGGGAGGTCACTGCCACTTCAGCATTTCTCCAGAGCCGTCTCACCGCCATCCCTGGCCCCATGCTTGATGAAAACGGTGATGTGCCGGGGAAGGAAGGTGTGGCCTATTTCGAGTGGAGTGAGACGCCAGACTTCGCCTCAGTCACGCGCAGCAAGTGGAGCGAACCAAAAGCTGGCAACGACTTCATCATCCGCACCCAGGCCAGCCAGCTCAAGCCAGGCACACTGTATCACTTCCGCCTCATTTTCGGCGAGACGCGTGAGACGGCGAAGCCCGGCCCCACACGCAGTTTCAAGACGCTGGCAGGTTCCGGTAAAGTCTCCTTCTGCATGGGCAGTTGCATGAACTACCACGCCTTCACTCATGGCAAGGCAAACGGTGGCGGCCCCATCACCGCCACGGAGGAAGACAAGCGTCTCGGCTATCCATCCTTCGCCGCCATGACCGCGCTGAAGCCGGACTTCTTCATCGGCACCGGAGACATCGTCTATTATGATCATCCTGCAAAGCCCGCTGCCCAGACACTGCCTGAGCTGCGAAAGAAATGGCACGAGCAATTCCGCTTCCCGCGCATGATCGACTTCTTCGAGCGCACGCCTGCCTATTGGTCGAAAGACGACCACGACTTCCGCTTCAATGACGCTGATCTCGGCAGTAGTAAAAAGCTCCCTGCACCCGCGACCGGCATTGAAGTCTTCCGCGAGCAGATGCCCATCTTCGCCTCATGGGATCACACGACGCCGATGTACCGCACCCATCGTGTTCACCAGCATTTGCAGCTCTGGTTCATGGAGGGGCGCGACTACAGATCGCCGAACAAACAGCCTGACGGTCCTGAAAAATCCATCTGGGGTCGTGAGCAGCGCGAGTGGCTGCAAAGCACGCTCAAAGCCAGTGATGCTGCATGGAAAGTCATCATCACACCCACGCCCATGGTCGGCCCAGATCGTAACAGCAAGACCGACAACCACACCAACCTCGCTGGCTTCAAACACGAAGCCGACAGCTTCTTCCAATGGCTGCGCGACAACGATTTGAAGAACGTCATGACCTTCTGCGGAGATCGCCATTGGCAGTATCACAGCATCCACCCGCTCGGCGTGGAGGAGTTCTCCGTCGGTGCTCTGAACGATGAAAACGCCATCCGTGGTGAGACGCCAGGTGGCCCAAAAACGACCGACCCCGAGAGCCTCATCAAGCAGCCCTACATCTACAAAGAACCGACCGGCGGCTTTCTCCATGTCACCGTGAATGATGATGCCAAGCTCGTGCTCGAACATCGTGACGATCACGGCGTGATCTTAAATGCAGTGACCAAAAGTATTGCCAACTGAGCCAGAGAAAACGCGCGCAGCACCATGCAAGCTCCCAGCATTTTCGAGCGTCTCTTGCTGGTGATCCGTCTTCTGTCATGCCTTTGGCTCGCCGCCTCCGCACTCCATGCGGATGACGGCATGGCGTTCTTTGAATCCAAGGTCCTGCCAGTGCTCCAGCAGCGCTGTTACGAGTGCCACTCGCATGAAATGAAGATCAAAGGCGGACTCGCGCTCGATTTGAAAGCAGGCTGGCAAACCGGCGGCGACAACGGCCCCGCCATCATCCCCGGTGATCTGGTGAAGAGCCATCTCATCCAAGCCGTGCGCTACACCGATCCCGACATGGAGATGCCGCCGAAAGGTAAACTCACCGCGAACGAGATCAAAGTGCTGGAGCAGTGGGTCGCCATGGGTGCGCCGGATTCGAGAGTCGTGAAAGTGGCTGCGAAGGCCAAAGGCATCGACTTCGAGGCAGGGAAAAAGTTTTGGGCCTTCCAACCCATACGCGATGCCCAAGCCCCCGCTGTCAAAGACACCGCATGGTCGCTGGATGACGCGGATCGCTTTATCCTAGCCAAGTTGGAAGCAGCCAATCTAAAACCATCCCCCGATGCCGACGCCTACACCTGGCTGCGCCGTGTCTCGCTGGATCTCACCGGCCTGCCACCCACTCCCGAAGCCATCGAGAGCTTCACGTCCGACTCGTCCGATGCCCACGCCACCGTCGTTGACCGTCTCCTCGCCTCCAAAGCCTTTGGCGAGCGCTGGGCACGCCACTGGCTGGACCTCACGGGTTACGCTGACCAGATCGGCACCTCGAATAGCGTTTTCGCCGAGCACGCCTGGCGCTACCGCGACTACGTGATCGACGCCTTCAACACCGACAAACCCTTCGACCAATTCATCCGCGAGCAGATCGCCGGAGATCTCTTGGCAGAAAAAGCTGAAAGCCAAAAACGGAAAGCTGAAATGATCACTGCCACGGGCTTTCTCGTGCTGGGTGATGTCGAGATCGTCGCTGTCGATAAACTCATCATGGAGCACGACCTCATCGATCAGCAGGTGAACAAAGTCAGCACCGCCTTCCTCGGCATGACCCTCGGTTGCGTGCGCTGCCATGATCACAAATTTGATCCCATCAGCCTGCAAGACTACTACGGCATCGCGGGCATGTTCCGCAGCACCGACTCGACTTATAGGACCGACAACGGCGTCTGGAGCAGCGTCCACAAAACCGAACTTCCCGAAACCTCCGAGCAAAAGACAAGCCGCGAGAAACAGCTCGCCGAGCACGAGGCAAAACTAGCGTCTCTCCAATCCGAAAAAGCCGCCGCTGAAAAAGCCGCTGCCGCTCTCACGCCTCAGATCGCCACAGCGACGAAGGAAGCCAAATCCGAACTCGAAAAGCAGCACGCAGCACTCGTCGCCCGCATCAAATCCATCAACGGAGAGGTCGAGCACGCCAAGTTCTTCGTCCCCACCGTGCCGAAGGCCTTCGCCGTGCATGATCGTGAAAAGCCCGCCGACATGAAGATCACCATTCGCGGCAATCCCTATGCGCTTGGAGACACCGTGAAGCGCGGCGTCATGCGCGTCGCCTCCTGGGGCGAGTTGCCGCCCATCCCCGCCAATCAAAGCGGTCGCGTCCAACTCGCCGACTGGATCGCCGACAAACGCAACCCACTCACCGCCCGCGTCACCGTGAACCGCATTTGGCAGAAGCTCTTCGGCGAAGGCATCGTCCGCAGCGTCGATTACTTTGGCGTGCGTGGCGAGGCACCCACTCATCCCGAATTGCTCGACCACCTCGCTACTCGTTTCATGAATAGCGGCTGGTCCCAAAAGCAGCTCATCCGCAGCCTCGTCCTCTCCCGCACCTACCGCCAGTCGTCAGGCATGTCGGACTCGTCTGATAATCGCCTCCTCGCCCGCATGAACCGCCAGCGCCTCGATGCCGAGGCCATCCGCGACTCCATGCTCGCCATCACCGGCAAGCTCGCATCATCGAATGGCGGTCCCGCCTTGCCGCTCGAGTTTCCCGAAAACGTCACCAGTCTCAGCCCCAAGGCCGTGAACCCGCCTGCCTTCAACCTCAAGAAAATGCGCCCCATCCACGACTTTGAGCGCACTATCTACCTGCCAGTCATCCGCACCGCCGCCCAGCCCGGCTCTGCCAAACTGCGAGATGTCTTCGACTTCACCCAGCCCGCGCAGATCTCCGGCAAACGCGCCGAAACCGCCGTGCCCACCCAGGCCCTCTTCCTCCTGAACAGCGACATGCTCCGCAGCCGTGCCACCGAGCTCGCCACACAACTCACCCAGGCCGAAACCCACACAGGCGCGCGCCTCGAAGCCCTCTGGCTCCGCGTCCTCAGCCGCCCCATCACCACCGCCGAGCGTGATGATGCCAATGCATTCATTCACAAACTACCCGATGACAAAGCCTGGATCGAACTGAGTCACGCGTTGCTCTCCTCGAACGAATTCCTGCTCCGACTCTGAGCGAGACATCTGCCTGTGATATTCGCTGCCTTCAGTCCGTAGGTTTAGGGCAATGCCAAAGAAAGCCCCCCTGATTTTATGGATGACCGCGATGCTCGCTGGTGCGAGCTTCGCTGCGGAATCATCGCAGCCACTTAGCTTCGTGCGCGACATCCAGCCTATTTTGACAAAGACCGGCTGCAATGCGGGCGCGTGCCATGCCAAGGCGATCACAGGCCAGCGCGGCTTTCGCCTCAGCGTGCTCGGTTTCGAGCCGGAGGAGGACTACGAGGCCATCGTGAAGCAGGGGAAAGGCCGCCGCGTGTTTCCGCCGGCTCCTGAGGAAAGCCTGCTCATCACGAAAGGTGCCGCCATCGTGCCGCACACGGGCGGTAAGAAGATCGAACCCGGTTCCGAGCATTACCAAACGCTTGTGCGCTGGATCGCCGAGGGCATGCCGTATGAGCAAAAGAATGAGCCGAAGCTCACCGAGATCGCTGTCGAGCCTGCGCGCATCACCTTGAAGCCAAAAACCGCGCAGCAACTCCAAGTCACCGCGCGCTACTCCGACGGCAGCAGCCGCGATGTGACGAAGCTCGCGCTCTTTGAGGCCAATGACACCGCCATGGCCTCCGCGAGCGACAGCGGCCTCGTGCAGACGCAGGACCTGCCCGGCAACGTGGCCGTGATGGTGCGCTTCGGCGGCAAAGTCAGCGTGTGCAGCGTCTCCGTGCCTCTGGGTGCGCCGGTGGATGTGCTGCCGCCGGTGAAGAACTTCATCGACCAGCATGTGTTCGCGAATTTGAAGCAGATCGGCATCCCGCCATCGCCCATCTGCGATGACAGCACCTTCCTCCGCCGCGTCTCGCTCGACATCGGTGGTCGTCTTCCCACGCTGGAAGAGACGAAAGCCTTCATCGCCGACAAAGCGCCCGACAAGCGCGACCGTGCCGTCGAGGCGCTCATCAACTCGCCCGATTACGCCGACTTCTTCGCGAACAAGTGGACCGCGTTGCTCAAAAACCAGCGCACAGAGGCCGCTGACATCACCGCGAACTTCGCCTTCCACGCCTGGATGCGCGACAGCCTGCTGGCAAACACGCCCTACGATCAGATCGTCCGCCAGATCCTCGCCTCCACCGGCACCATCGTTTCCAATCCACCTGTGGCCTGGTACAAACGCGTCAAAGAACCCACCACACAGGTCGAGGACGTCGCGCAGCTCTTCCTCGGCGTGCGCATGCAGTGTGCGCAGTGCCATCATCATCCCTTCGAGCGATGGACTCAGGCCGAGTACTATCACATGGCCGCCTTCTTCAGCCAGATCGGCCGCAAACCCACCGCCATCGCCGGTGAGGACCTCATCTTCCACAAACGCGGCACCGCGCAGACCGAGCATCGCAAAACACGCGCCATGCTGAAGCCTGCCGGCCTCGGCGAGCCACCGCTCGACATCGCGCCCGATGACGATCCGCGCCTCGCGCTCGCCGATTGGATGAGCAAGAAAGACAACCCTTTCTTCGCCAAAGCCCTCGTGAATCGCTACTGGAAGCACTTCTTCAAGCGCGGCCTCATCGAACCCGAGGACGACCTCCGCGACACCAATCCGCCGACGAATCCCGAGCTGATCGACGCCTTGGCCAAGCACTTCACTGACAGCAACTACGATCTCAAATCTCTCGTCCGCGTCATCGCGCAGAGTCACGCCTATCAGCTCAGCGCCATGCCAAACGAGCACAACGCCGTCGATCGCCAGGCCTACTCGCACTACTACCCGAAACGCATGACCGCCGAGGTCCTGCTCGACAGCATCGACATGGTCACCGCGTCGAAAACCGACTTCGCCGACCTGCCCGCTGGCACCCGTGCCATCTCGCTCCCCGACAACAGCTACACCCGCGCCTCGCCGTTTCTCAAAGTCTTCGGCCGTCCCGACAACACCAGCGTCTGCGAATGCGAACGCGTCTCCTCCGCCAGCCTCGCGCAAAGTCTTCATCTCATGAACGCCCCTGACGTGAAAGCCAAGCTCACTGCTGCCAATGGCCGCGCGGAGCAGCTCACCAAGGCCGAAATGCCCGAGCCCAAACGCATCCGTGAACTTTACCTCGCCACCTACTCTCGCGAGCCCACTGCCGACGAAGTCAAAATCGCCGAAACTCACCTCCTCAAGCCCCGCAACGATGCCGCAGGCAAGCCGCTCGACTCTCAACGCGCCAAGCGCAACGGTTATGAGGACCTGCTCTGGGCGCTCATGAACACCAAGGAGTTCCTTTTCAATCACTAAGACCATGCTCTCGAAATCCACCCTCACCTTCGCCGCCGGCGTTCTGTTTGCCGCGTCCGCCATTGCCCAGCAGGTCACGCTGCCGCTGCCACGCATCCTCACCGTCATGCCGATGGGCGGTCAGGCCGGTCAAAATGTCGAAGTCACGATCACCGGCGAAAACATTGAGGATGTGACCGAACTGACCTTCTCCACGCCGAAAATCACCGCGAAGCCAGTGGCTGCCGCGGCGAACAAATTCACCGTCAGCATCGCGGCAGACGCGCCTGTGGGTGTTTATGATGCGCGGGTGATGTCCCGGCTCGGCGTGTCCTCCGTCCGGGCCTTTTCGGTGAACAAGCTGCCCGAGGTCGTGCGCACGAAGGCCAACAACTCCGTGGAGACAGCCATGGCGCTTCCCGTGGGCACGATCTGCAATGCAACGATGACCAAGCGGGCCGTGGATTATTATTCGTTCCAAGGCATGAAGGGCCAGGCGGTTGCCATCGACTGCGCGGCGGTGGGGATCGACTCGCGTCTCACGCCGGTGGTCATTCTTGCCGACAGCAAGGGCGCGGACCTCAAAGTGAACCGCACGGGCGGCATCATTGACTTCACACCGCCTGCGGATGGCACTTATCTCATCAAGGTGAGCGACCTCACCTATCAGGGCGGCGAGCGTCACTTCTACCGCCTCGCATTGCAAAACAGCCCTGCGCAGCCGCAACCGCAGACGCAGACGGTTAGCGCCATGTCGTGGCCGCCTGCGGATCTGGCTGCAACCGCTGCCGCCAAGGAAACCGAGCCGAACAACAAGGACGCGCAGAAGATCACGCTGCCCTGCGACATCGCGGGTGCCTTCTATCCCGCCGCCGATGTCGATACCTTCGAGTTCACCGCGAAAAAAGGCGAGACGTGGTGGGTGGAGGTCGCTAGCGAGCGCCTCGGGCTCAACACCGATCCCTTCGTGCTCGTGCAGCAGGTCAAAGATGGCAAATTCAGCGACGTGGCCGAACTTTATGACATCGCGTCGCCTATGAAGGTCACCAGCAACGGCTACAGCTACGATGGCCCGCCCTACGATGCCGGCTCGCCGGATGTGATGGGCAAGTTTGAGGCCAAGGAAGACGGCACTTATCGCATTCAAGTGCGCGATCTCTTCGGTGGCACCCGCACCGACGCGAACAACATCTACCGCCTCATCGTGCGTCAGGCCGCGCCCGACTTCGCGCTCGCCGCGTGGGCCGTTCACATGACGCTGCGCAATGGCGACCGCGCCTCACTTTCCAAGCCGATGGCACTCCGCCAGGGTGATGCGCGTGCGTTTGAAGTCGCCGTGCAGCGTCGCGATGGCTTCGATAGCGAGATCGAGATCAGCATGGAAAACCTGCCACCGGGCGTCAGCGCCGCCGGTTTGAAGATTGGCAAAGGCAAGACCTATGGGCACCTCATTCTCACATCGGATGAAAAAGCCCCGAGAGGCTTCTCGCTCGCCAAGATCACCGGCAAGGCCGTCATCGACGGCAAAGAAGTTATGCGCCCGGTGCGCGTCGCCAGCATGGAATGGTCCGTGAAGGATGCGAAGGGCGAGATCCCCGCGCCGCGCCTCATGGCCGACATTCCTGTCTCCGTCAGCGATTCCGAGCAAGCTCCGCTGAGCATCGCGCTGGCCGAAAACAAAGTCTTCGAGGCCAAGGTGGGCGAGACGCTGAAGATCCCGCTCAAGCTGACGTGGCGGAACGAATTCAACGGCACCTCCATCAAAGTGAAGGCCTACGGCGAAGGCTTCAGCGCCATCAAGGAGTTCGACATCCCGCTCAAAGCCGCCACGCACGAACTCACGCTCGATCTTGCTGCATTGAAGATAGCGCCCGGTGACTACACCTTCGCTCTCCAGAGCCTCGGCATCTGCAAATACCGCTATAACCCCGCTGCGGTGCCGCTTGCCGAAGCCGAGCAAAAGAAAGCGGAGCAACTGCTCGCCACCGCTGCCGCTGAAGCCAAAAAACTAGCCGCCACCGATGCTGAAGCCGCGAAGAAAGCCGCCGAAAAGCAAAAGCAAGCCGAAGCGGCGATGACTGCTGCCTCGACCCGCATGAAAAGCGTGACGACCGCCGCGAATCCGACGGACACCGTCGAAATCCTCATCTCCCAGCCGATCCGCGTGAGAGTGAAGGCTGCGGAACCGACGACGGCAGCCGTGAAAAAGTGAATTGTTCAGGTGTCAGCTCCTGACTTTGCACGGCTGGTGATGCCTGGATGCCAGGTGCCCTGAATCATGGTGAGTCGGGGAGTGGCAGGGAGGCCAAACCTGCCCTGCTCAACGCTGGCGATCACGGATTCGATGGCGACAGAGGCGATGATGTCCTCTCGCTGCCAGATGCCTGAATTCTGCCCGTGAGGATTCACCCCCTGATAGGCGAGAGAGAGGTCTACGGGCACGCTGCGTCCAGTTTTCTCCAGCAGTTCCTTCATGCCACGCACCTGGGAGACGACGGCATCGATGTTATGCTTTCTCAGCCACCTACCCGTGAGTACAGCAGACTCGGTACCCAGGTCCGGCAGCAGGCAGGGCGGGATGTCTGGCGTGCCGGGATGCAAGAGCTGAAAGCGATGCCAGGCGGTGCTGAGGCTGTAGTTGGTGGCGATCTCGATGCCGCGTGTGGTGCAGATGCCGATGCGCCGATGTCCGAGATTCTTGAGGTGACTGAGGACTTGCACGCAGTTGCCGATGTCATCGGCATCCACGCTGTCGAGGCTTAGTTCGGTCTGGCATGAGCCGTTGTGGACGATGGCGTGGCGCTTCCATTCCAACTTCCACTCGGGCAGATGAAAGGGGGCTTTAAACTGCTGGATGATCACGCCCTGGATGCCGAGAGCCAGGAGGCGCTTCCCGATCCTGGCGGAGTCTGCTGGAGAGACATTCGAGTAGCACTCCAGCTTGTAGCCGAGCTCCTCGGCACGCCTGACGGCAAACTCCCAGTAAAGTTCATGTGGAGCGAGTTCAGCAGGGCGGCGCAGGTCGTGATCCGTGATCCATGCCAGCGTTCCCTGAAAGGCGCGCGCTTTGGTGGCGCGCACATGGCTCATGAGTTCCGCCATTTTTGGGTCGCGCTTGTAGCCGAGTTTGTTCGCGGCCTTCACCACGCTGAGTCGCACGGACTCGGTGATGCGCGGATCATTGCGCAGCGCCCGCGACACCGTGGCGTGGGAAATCCCCAGATGTGCGGCGACATCTCTCATGGTGCAGGTGGCCTGACGCTTCATGGCCCTCGATTTATAGGAAACCCAGCTTAGATGCAACTGGTGCATGAAATTGTTCTGCCCAGCACAGGACCAGCACCCTATAAACACCGCCATCCAACCACGCCTCCCCACCACCTGGGAGGTCGTCAGCCATTTCCAACCACCATGAACCACCTGTTTCGCGCGGCTCTGCTGCTGTTTTTTTTCTGCACGACGACCACGATTTTCGCCCAGGTTCCCCGTGACTTCGCTATCGACTTGAAGGCGGATGTTTCGCCAGCGACCCCGCACATCACCCTGAGCTGGACGTTGCGTCAGGCGGCAAATATCACTGCCCAGCAGATGTATCGTCGGCTGAAGGGGGAGGTGACCTGGGTCTCCCAGGCCACGCTGACCGTGACAGATACGACCTGGGCGGACGCCACAGCACTGCCGGGTGTGGAATACGAATACTGGATGCGGCGGACGTACACGACGATCTCCCCCAACACGGCGGTGGGTTACATCTCCGCAGGTTACAACCTTCCGATGGTGGAGAGTCGGGGCGTGACCCTGCTGGTGGTGGATGACACGATGATGACCCCTCTGGCAGCCGAGATCGAGCAGCTCAAACGGGACATGATTGCCGACGGCTGGACGGTGCAGGTGATCCAGGCGGCACGCCGGGACTCTCTTTCGGATGTGACGGCAGTGGCTGACACGAAGGCCCTCATCAAGGCGGCGTATGATGCCGATCCGGCGAATGTAAAGCAGGCCTACATCCTCGGGCATGTGGCCGTGCCTTATTCCGGCAGTCAGGCTCCGGATGGTCATGGCAACCACTCCGGCGCGTGGTCGGCGGATGGCTTTTACGGGGACATGAACGGCACCTGGACGGACACCAGCGTGACCAACACCAGCTCCTCGGAAACGCGCATCCACAACATACCCGGAGACGGCAAACTCGACCAAAACACCATCCCCAGCACGCTGGAGCTGATGGTGGGCCGCGTGGACCTGCGGAACATGCAGCGCGCTCCGGCGACGAACGTGAGCGAGGTCTCCCTGCTACGCCGCTACTTGAAGAAGGCGCATGATTTTAAATACAAGCAGGGCGCGTATGCGAATCTGGAGCGGCGGGTGTTGATCCGCGACGGCTTCGGTCTTTTCAGCAGCGAGTCCTTCATGCGCACGGGCTGGGCCTGGGGCTTTACCGGAGTTGGCAGACCTCCAGAGGTGACGTTTGACGAAGCACCGAGCGGCAACTGGTGGACTCATGCGGCGACGAACCGTTACCTCATGGCCAATGGCAACGGCGGTGGCAGCTACGAAACCTGCGGCAGCGTGGGCAACACGGCGGACTTCGGACGCAGGCCGTTCCAGGCGGCTTTCGTCTCACTCTTTGGCAGCTATTTCGGCGACTGGGATGTGACGAACAATTTCATGAGGGCTCCGCTGGCGGGCAATGCCACGGGCGACGGCCTGGGGCTGACCTGCTTCTGGGCCGGGCGTCCGACATTCTTCATGCACCACATGGCGACGGGGGAAACGATCGGCTACTCGATCCGCAACTCGATGAACTCTCAGTTCAGTGCGTTCAGCAATCCTATTTACACTCCAGTCAACTTCCCCGGTGGTGGCACGCATCTCGGGCTGATGGGAGATCCGTCCCTGAGAATGCACATCGTCGAGCCGCCGCGAAATCTGGCGGCCACGAGCATCAGCGGGTCGGTAAATCTGAGTTGGACTGCATCGGCGGAGTCAAACCTGCTCGGCTACCACGTTTATCGTGCGGCGACAGCGGCGGGGCCGTTCACACGACTCACCACCACGCCTCTGGCCACGCCTTCCTATTCGGATGCCTCAGGCGTGGCAGGCACGACCTACAGCTACCTCGTGCGCACTTTGAAGATGGAGACCTCCCCCGGCGGCACTTATGAAAACCTCAGCCTGGGCGAGATGGTCACGCTCATGGTAAATGCCTCCGCATCTGGCGTGCCGCTGAATCCGACGAGCCTGGCCGTGGTGCAGCAAAGCTCGGTGAATGCCCAGCTCATGTGGGTGGACAATGCCACGAATGAAACCAGCTACCGCGTGGAGCGGAAAAGCGGTGCCACAGGCAGCTTCAGCACGCTCGCCACATTAGGTGCTGGTGCCACTTCGCACACCGACCCAGGAGCCTTCACCAACAACGAAGTCTATTACTACCGCGTCATCGCCTTGAATGCAGCCGGACAGTCACTGTCATCGAATGAGGCCTCGTTCGAAGCAATCCCCGGCTTCTTCGAGTTCAATGACACCTTGCTCAAGACCAGCAAGACCGTCGGCACTGCCGAAATCGCGGTGAAACGCTTCGGTGGAGTGAATGGTGCGGTGTCCGTCAACTACGCCACCAGCAACACCTCCGCCCTCGCAGGCACACATTACACCGCCTCCAGTGGCACCCTGAACTGGGCGGATGGCGAAGGGGGCGAAAAATTCGTCCCCGTGCCGATCACGAACATCGGCGCTGCTCAGAATCCCAAGCAGTTCCGCATCACTCTCAGCACACCATCCAGCGGCACCGGCATCGGCACCTACAATGCGGCTTCCGTGCTGATCGAAGACCCCACCGCCACGCTTCCCGGCCCCTGGGCACAGGCCATCATCGGCTCGGTGACTGACAGTTCGCCCGCCGTGCAGGCGGAGGGCGGCATCAGTTCCACCACGGTGGGTGGCAGTGGTCTGGCCACTGCGGCGGGCTCGGAGAGCGGCCAGTTTGTCTATCAAACTCGGTCCGGAGACGGCGTGCTGACCGCCTTTGTCCCCGCCGCCTCTCCAGCACAAACGGGCGCACGTTATGCTGTGATGATCCGTGAGAGCACGGCTGGCGGCGCGCTGATGGCCGGCACCAGCACCAGTTCCAGCACGGGCGAGGGCACGAAGATGGTTTCCCGAGCCGTCAGCGGAAACGCCTCGTTCATCGGTGCCGTCACCGCCCAGGTAGCTCCACGCTGGATTCGCATCACCCGTGCGGGCAACAGCTTCACCTCCGAATCCTCAAGCGATGGGACGAACTGGAACACTCACGGCACAGTCAGCGTGGCGATGGCTGGGACGGCACAGTGGGGTCTTTTCCACCATTCAGATGACCGCAGCGGCACTACCTACTCAGGCAATTTTCAGGTCATCCCCTTCCAAAACGTGGCCTTCACCGCCATCAGCGGACCCGGTGCGCCAGGCACACTCAGCTTCACCCAGCCTACACCAGGGCGCGTCGCTCTTTCTTGGGGAGCTGCCGCGCTGGCGGCGGGATACCGCGTCGAGCGGCGTACGGAGACGGGCGGCTTTTCACAGATCATCGACCTCCCCGGCGGCACACTCACCTTCAATGACGATCAAGCGGCGGCGGACACGGCTTATGAATACCGCATCTATGCCTTCAATGCCTCCGGTAACAGCCCGCTCTCCAACATCATCCGCGTCACCACTCTGCCGTCTGACATCTTTGAGTTGGTCGGCGGACTCTCCGCAGGTGCAGATGCCACGGTCAAAGGTTCGGCGACAGCAATAAACTTTGGCAGTGAGACCAGCCTCGCCGTTTCCGGCCTCTCCAGCACCGGCAACACAACTGGCGCGACGAAGAGCTACTTCCGCTTTGATGTCAGCGGCCTGCCGACTTTGAAGACCGCCACCCTCCGGCTCAGCATCGCAGCCATGCGCGACTTGGCGATGACGGGCTTCACCTACAACGGCCAGTTGCGTTTCCTGCCCGACTCTTCAGACGGCTGGGATGAAGCCACCATCAACTGGTCCAACGCACCGCTGAACAACACGGCCACCAACAGCTTCCTCACAGGCACCACATTGGTTTCCACTCTCGCGGTGACAGCATCCGCCATTCCTGTGGTCGGCAGTGTCATCGCTCTGGATGCCAGCGCCGCTCAGATCAATGCTAACAAAGGAGCTAACAATCTCGTCACCTATGCCATGAACTCCACCACGCCCACGGCTGTCATTGAGTTCGCCTCGCGTGAGCATCCCTCGCTGCCGCCGCCCTCGCTGGAGGTCACCTACGCCTCGCCCCTGCCCGTACGTCCGTCTTTCCTTGCCGTCACGGAGGGCGCAGGCACCAGCCTCGACCTCTCGTGGCTCGACAATTCCAGCACGGAGACAGGCTTTGAAATCCAGCGTCGTGAAGCAGGCGGAACATTTGCGACTCTGCTGACCACGGCATCCAATATCATGGTTTACAATGATGCCGCCACGACTCTGGGCACCACCTACGAGTATCGTGTCCGTGCCACCAGCGCTGGAGGGAACTCGGCATGGACCCTGGTCGCAGCCGCCACGGCGGGTGGCAGCACGGGTGGACTTCTGGGTTATGAAAAAGGCTACTTCAACTGGATGAACAACACCGGGCGGCCTGCCACCGGAGATCT
>Ga0075152_10001831_pt1 | contig 15302 bp, 16 predicted proteins | sample JI61114C2DNA_FD_70964 | JGI IMG/M metagenome (GOLD analysis project Ga0075152, IMG submission 70964) | Wastewater effluent complex algal communities from Wisconsin, to seasonally profile nutrient transformation and Carbon sequestration -... | ecosystem: Engineered > WWTP > Effluent > Algae...
AATGCCAAACAAAACGCCTCTGCAAAATATGCAGAGGCGTTAAAAATATTCATTTAAAATGTATTATAGAATATTATAGCCTACGGATAATTGTATGCTTTGGTTTTTCCATTTTTCTTGACTAGTTAAATCATTAATATCTGTTAATCCAATTACATATCGCAAGCCTGCATTAAATTTAAGTATGTTTACTTGGGCACCAACTACAGCAGAAAAATCACCGCTTTTAAAGGATCTTGCTCCACTTTGAAGAATGGATTCGTTGCTATTTAATAGTACTCCAAATTGAGGACCTACTTGTAATTTGAGCATTGGAAGTAACTTGTAATTTACTATAATGGGTATACTCATATAGTGTAGGTTCAATTTTTTAGCTTGAGCAGCATTTAATATGCTACTAGATACAGTACTAGTAGTTTGGCTAAACAATAGTTCAGGTTGTAGGCTTATGCTTTTTGCTACTTTTAAATCTACAAAGCCACCAACAAGGTAGCCTACTTTAAAACCATCTTTAAAAGATTGGCCATCCAATTTATTGAGATTGGCTCCTATTTTTACTCCTATCTTAAAAGGTAGTTGTGCTTGCGTTGCAGTAATCGTGCATAATGATAGTGTGCAAAATGCTAATAATTTTAATTTCATAAAATAGATTGTTTGTTGTTTAAATTTTATTATTATCAATAGAGCTCAACAATAAAATTGAGTTTAACGTTGATGTGCAAATATATGCTAAGCATTATTAAAATGTAGCATTGAGTGTAAGGAGAGGATAAAAAGTAAGTGTATGCAGTTGTACAATAAGGTCTTTATTTTTTTTATGCTGTGATAATAAAACACTTTCCTATAGAAGCTTTCAATCAATAACAATATTTGTTATTTGCATTATATATGTGCTTTAAATAAGTATAATTTCAACTGTTTTTACGGTATCATAAAACTATTTTTATGATTTAGTTAACAATGGTAATCATACTTTCGTATACGTTAATGGTTGCATACCGCAATGGTTAATTTCTCATAAGCAGTTAGTTTTAGTTAAGAACCCCGATGTCTATCGGGGTTAATTTTTTTATACCAACGTAAGCAAAATATACATCCGAATATACTGCCTGCACTATCTGCTATAATATCCATTAGTTCAAAAGAACGATTGGGAATAAAATATTTTTGTATGTATTCCATAATAATACCAACAGTTATACTTATTAAGGTTGCTAAAATGATATAAGTTACAAAGTAGCTAATATGAATTTTTTGTTTGGCGTACCTTAATGGTAAACAAAACGAAACGGTTAAGATGAAGAAGAGTGTAATATGTACCCATTTATCTACATATATTTTACCCATCCAATTTTGACTAGGAAACACACTGCCAGGAAGGCTTAGCAAAGCTACTACTATGGCTAAACAAATTAATCCGGGGGTTTTTTTGTTGAAGGACGTTTTTGACATGTATATGTTAATGTTCTAAATGTAGTTTATGAAAAAATCGATGTACACCTGGTGTAAGTAAAAAGCCAATATTGGTAATAAATGCAACACCACTAAATAGGGCGTAAAAAGAAGAAAACCATTTTCCTGCATCATTTTTAATTTCTACTACAGGGCCCATTCCACTTAAAATCATAGATGCATTGTGTAGGCTATCGAGCCAACCTATATGAGCAGTGTAATGGTATCCGTATACACCTATCATTAAACAAACAAAAAGGAAAAATATGGCATATACTAAACTTCTTACTACTCTTTTATAAAAAGTAGTTTTTGAAGCTAGGGGTAGTTTTTTATGTTCGTACATATTTTTTAATTTCTATGTTGTTAGACATCTGGGCATCTCTAAAAATTATGTTTTTTATCTGCGAAAATCATGAAAAATCATAACAGATCTGCGTTCTATTTTTCATAATGATAATTTTTAGAGGTGCCCATCTACCAATTAATATCATAACCAACAGTACCTATTAATTCTATATATCCAAAGCTGTGTTGGGCTTTTCCGCCATCCACTGTTAGCGCATTGGTGTAATTAGCATATCCTGTTTTAGCAGTTGTTTCAGCAAAAAATCGTTTACTTATATAATATTTTACGCCTCCTTCTACACTAGCCATATAGCCAGCAATATGGAATCGATTGTCAAGCTGTTTACCAAAAAGGGTTACATCTGTTTTAGGAATCATAAAACCGAGTCCTATTTTTACCATAGGTACAAAATAGTGTTTCGTTTTATTCAATGTATTGCAAGGCCAAAATTGCACATAATTAATATGATAGAAATTAGCACCATTAGTATGTTCAAAATGCATGAAGGTTGTAGGATCAATTAAGGTATCTTTATCAAAAGTTTTATTACCTACAAATCCTTTAGCATGAAGGGTTTGATAATCATCTACAATATATTTAGTATGGTCAAAATTTAATTCAATCGCTTTTGTTTTTGCAGCATTAAGATAAAAGCCAATGCGATAATTATATTGTGGAATGGTTACTTGTATAGGCTTTTCCCATAAACCAGATATATCGGTTCTATCATGTGCCTTAGCGTTGTATATAGTAAAATTGTGTGGTATTCCATTTACGGATCCTGTAAAATGAATAGTGCTTTTTGTGTACCACTCTGTGTTATAGCCCCATTGTAGATACATGCCTTTGAGCCATTTATTATTTTTTGCTTGTTGTGCGTATGTAGAACTTGTTGTAATAGCTATTGCAAGAGCGAGCAATATTTTTTTTATGTTATGCATATATATCTTTTTAGTAAAGGTTTAGAGTTAATTGTTATTCTATAGTGTAATTCATCGATCCATCTTTTTCATCTTTTAATATAATGCCTAAGGTTTGAAGTTGATTGCGAATAGTATCAGATGCGGTGTAGTCTTTTTTTAGTTTTGCTTCTTTACGCAGGTTTATTAATAATTGCATTAGGCCATCTAATTTATCATCTGTTTTTTGTTCTTTGCATAAACCTAAAATATCTTCTATATATAATTTCCATTTTGTTTTCCATTCTTCTATAAGGCTTATGGGTAAAGTATTTAAGGAAATATGTTTATCTTTTATACTATTTATAATGGGTACAAATTCAAATAGTATGGCTAATACTTTTGCCGTATTAAAATCATCATTCATACAAGCATCCATTTCATCAAAAGAATGTTTTATTTTTTTGGATAATACTTCGTCTTGTTGCGGAGAGATGTCATCTTTTAAAAAGATGACATCTCTAGACACCTCTGTGTTTATTTTTTGCAAATAGTTATACGCTTCCCATAAGCGACGCAGACCTTTTTCAGCAGCTTGTAAGGCCTCATTGCTAAAATCGAGTGTGCTGCTGTAATGTGTTTGTAGGATAAAAAATCTAACCGTCATTGGGCTATAAGCCTTTGCTAATAAAGGGTGTGAGCCATCGAATAATTCTGTCAGTTTAATAATATTATTATAGCTTCTGCCCATTTTTTTACCGTTAATGGTTATCATATTATTATGTATCCAATATGTAGCAGGTATTTTATGATTGCAGATGGTGCTTTGTGCTATCTCACTTTCATGGTGTGGAAATTGCAAATCTATACCACCGCCATGTATATCAAATTGTTTACCTAAATATTTAGTGCTCATGGCAGAGCATTCAATATGCCAACCTGGAAAACCCTCTCCCCATGGGCTTTTCCAACGCATAATGTGTTGAGGTGGAGCGGCTTTCCATAAAGCAAAATCTGCTTTATCATGCTTTTCATCTTGTGCTTCTAATGTCCGAGTGGTTTGTAGCATGTCTTCTACTATTCTTCCGCTTAATTTGCCATAGGGATATTTTTCTGCATATTTTTTTACATTAAAATATACAGATCCATTGACTACATAGGCATATCCTTCTTGTATAATTTTTTCAATCATTTCTATTTGTTCTGGAATATGGCCTGTGGCTGTAGGTTCTATGCTAGGAGATAAGCAATTGAGTTGTTGCATAGCCCAATGAAAAAGATTAGTATATTTCTGTACTAATTCCATAGGTTCTAATTTTTCGAGTGCCGCTTTAATGCCTATGCGGTCTGCATCAGTTCTGCCTTCTTCTTCAAAATGTCCCGCATCGGTTATGTTGCGGACGTAGCGTACTTTATAGCCTAAGTGCATTAAATATCTATATATAACATCAAACGTTATATATGGCCGAGCATGGCCTAAATGGCTTTCCCCGTTTACAGTTGGGCCACATACGTATAGGCCTACATGCCCTTTTGTTATAGAGGTAAATATTTCTTTTTGACGTGTGTAGTTGTTGTATATGTATAGTTCGGGCATATTTGATATTGAATATTATTTACTACAGGCTTTTGTTAATTAGAGATGATGGATGTACATCCGTGTCGTTCAAAGTTATAAAATCTACAAAGCAATTTCATGTTAAACTGATTGTGAAGTACATCCCAATTCAAGGTGGTTAAAAATTAATTTTAAAAATTTCAAAATGTTGCCTATTTAGCTACCTTTGTATAGTGGCAACAAATAGGCAAGTAATAGCATTTAAACAATATTTTTTGAACTTTTATCAGCACCAAGCAACTATTGTGCAAGCAAAAATTGAGTGGACGTTGAAATTAATACAAACAACTCAAAAAATTCCAGAAAAATATTTCAAACACATAGCAGGAACAGAAGGACTTTATGAAATAAGGGTTGGCGTTGGTAATAACATTTTCAGAATATTTTCATTTTTTGACAAAGGAAATTTAGTTGTATTAGGCAATGGTTTTCAAAAGAAAGCTCAAAAAACACCAAAACAGGAAATTCAAAAAGCACTTAAAATAATGGAAGAATACTTTAACGAAAAAGAAAGTTTACAAATTAAAAATAAAAAATAATTCTACAATGCGTACCAAGCCAATAACAAATAAAAATATTACCACGTTAGACGAGATTCTTGACAAGAAATATGGCAAGAAAGGGAAGGCTAAACGGGAAAAATGGGAGCAGGAGTTTGAAGCCTTTAAACTTGGCGTATTGTTAGAAGAAGCAAGATGTAAACTTCATATGACACAAGAAGAGCTTGCAGAAAAGTGTGGAACAAATAAATCTTATATCTCAAGAATTGAAAACAATGCTTCTGATATTCGACTATCTACGCTAATGCGTATTATTCACCAAGGCCTTGGTGGACATCTTACATTAACACTTCAGACTTAAATATTTTTATCTTTATAATCCAACTCTAGCCAGTAAGTGCACGAAAAATTGCTTCTAAAGAATTTGTGTTATGTTGTAAAGAAATGATGTTTAAACGATTTTGCAAGGCATGGTTTAGAATAGCGTTTTGTAATACATCCATCTTTTCTCCCTCAAAAATCCAAGCCCCTTCTGTATTTTGCTGTATATGGGTAATGGCGGGCAGCTGTTGCAGCATTTCTAATGTAACACTTTCTTTATACTGTACTTTAATTTGTTTTTTTTGTTGATGGGTATTTTGTAGTGCCTGCAACGTATTGTCTGCAACTATTTTTCCTTTATGGATAATAATAACTCTATCACAAATAGATTCTACTTCTTGTAGAATATGCGAAGAAAATAATACCGTTTTTGCTTTACCCATTTGCTTTATTAACAATCGTATTTCTATAATTTGATTAGGATCTAATCCACTGGTAGGCTCGTCTAATATTAATACTTCGGGGTTGTGCAATAACGCTGCAGCAAGCCCTACACGCTGTTTATAGCCTTTAGATAGTTGGTGAATTTTTTTGCTATATTCTGAACCCAATCCAGTTAACTCAACAATATGTTGAATGTTGGATGTTGAATGTTGAATAGAATAAATTTTTGCCACCAATTGCAAATATTCTTTTACATACATATCAGTGTATAAAGGATTAGCTTCGGGCAAATACCCAATATATCGCTTTGCTACTAAAGGATTTTTTGCTACATCTATATTGCAAATGCTTGCTGTTCCACCATCGGGCTGTATATATCCAGTAAGCATTTTCATGGTTGTGCTTTTACCAGCGCCGTTGGGGCCTAAAAAACCTACAATCTCTCCTTTAGCAATAGAAAAAGAAATATCATCAACCGCTCGTTGTTGGCCGTATATTTTGGTTAAATTTTTTATTTGAATAGACATGGGGAAGATTACAAATTGCGAATGGTTAATTACGAATGTAAAAGTAAAATAAAACTTGCTAGCTTTAATTCAAGTATTTTTGTATTGCCATTGGCACATCGGCACATTCTCCAATGCGCACATTAGTATTTTTTTATGAAAACAGATTTTTTAGTAATTGGCTCTGGTATTGCTGGATTAACGTATGCGTTAAAACTAGCACAAACAAAACCAGATAAAAAAATAATCATTATTACTAAAACAGTAGCTGATGAAACCAACACTAAATATGCACAAGGTGGCGTAGCCGTAGTTAATAATCTAGTGCACGATAGCTTTGAAAAACATATACAAGACACTTTAATTGCAGGCGATGGATTATGCACTAACGAAATTGTTGAACTGGTAGTTAAAGAAGGCCCCAAACGTATACAAGAAATTATTGAGTGGGGTGCCCAGTTTGATAAAGATGCGCAAGGAGATTATCAATTAGGAAAAGAAGGAGGGCATTCCATTTCTCGTATTTTACATCATAAAGATATTACTGGGAAAGAAATGGAGCGAGCTTTGCTTCAGGCAATCAGTCAACAAAAAAATATTCAACTTATACACCATTGTTTTGTACTAGATTTAATTACACAACATCATTTAGGATATTTTATAACCAAAGCAACACCTAATATTGAATGCTATGGCGTATATGCATTAAACCTACAAACCAATCAAATAGAAAACATACAAGCTGCTATAACTATGCTCGCTACTGGTGGCAATGGGCAAGCTTATAGAACAACCACTAACCCTACTATTGCCACAGGTGATGGTGTGGCTATGGCGTATAGAGCCAAAGCACATATTGAAAATATGGAGTTCATTCAATTTCATCCAACGGCATTATATCAGCAAGGCATAAGTCCTTCTTTTTTAATAACAGAAGCAGTAAGAGGCGATGGCGGAACATTGCGCAATAAACAAGGTGAAGCATTTATGAAACAATATGATGCTCGCAAAGATTTAGCTCCACGAGATATTGTAGCCCGTGCCATTGATAACGAAATGAAACGAGCAGGAACAGAGCATGTGTGGTTGGATTGCACACACATGGATATAGAAAAATTTAAAGAACATTTTCCTACCATTTATGCTAAATGTTTGTCGATAGGTATTGATGTAATGAAAGATATGATACCCGTGGCACCCGCTGCACATTACAGTTGTGGTGGTATTAAAACAGACGCTTGGGGGCGCTCCTCTATAAAAAATTTATATGCTTGTGGGGAGTGTGCCAGCACTGGATTACACGGTGCCAACCGATTAGCCAGTAACAGTTTGCTAGAAGCGATGGTTTTTGCACATAGAGCTTATATCGATAGTATTAAAAAAATTGATGCGCTTACGCAATCCCCCCCCAATGAGGGAAGCCAAGTAGGGGCTTGGAATGCCGAAGGAACAACCGAACCAAAAGAAATGATTTTAATAACCCAAAGTTTAAAAGAATTACAGTTGTTAATGAGTGATTATGTGGGTATTGTACGCACCAACGAAAGATTACGTAGAGCTATGCGCAGATTAGATATTTTATTTGAAGAAACAGAAGAACTCTATCAAAAAACACAAGTATCTCCACAATTATGCGAGCTACGCAATTTGATAACTGTTGGTTATTTAATTGTAAAAAGTGCTCAGTTGAGAAAAGAAAGTAGAGGATTGCATTACAATACAGATTATCCGAATAAGCAAAATAATAATACAGTTAGTAAAACCGAGCATTGGTAGTGCATATACACTTACTTGTGTTTAAAAGTAAAATTCCGCTGTACCACGTAACTAAAAGCTACCACAATAACGGTAGTGGCTACTTTAGCGAGTGTAGGATACCAATTAAGTTGTTCAACAAAGAGTTTTATAAAAAAATAATTTAACAACATACATACGACCACCACTAAAAGATAGCGTGTAAGTTGTATGCGTCCTCGTAAAGGAGATTCATGAAAAACAATAGCTCTATTTAACCAAAAAGCAATAGGAAAGACAACGCAAAATGATATACCTAAAGCGGCAATATGCGGACTAATAACCAATCCCCACAGATAAACTATCTGTTTTTTTAAGATAAAGTTATACCCTAAAAAATAAACGACAATATCTAAAGTAGTACTAAAACCTCCGCAAGCTGCATAACGAAAGGTTTTTAGCGGCATGATGCGCCGAAATGGTGGATAGAAAAAATCGATGATAGTAGTTACAGTTTGTTTCATGTATAGATAAGGTCATATTTTTTCTTTATAAAAGCCCGATAGTAGTACAACTGGTGAACGGAGCCCTTCGTCAAAGTGTATACTATATTAAACCGAAAAGATATTATTACATAGAATAAGTATAAAATATGCGAATCAAGGGTTCAAATGCAAGTGGGCAGTGGGGACACTGCCCACGGCAGCCTGCCGTGGCGAGTGTCCCCACTCGCCACTCATGCTGAGCCTGAACTCTTGATTCGCATAAAATATTGCTTTTTCAACGAGCTGTAATTTTATCTTGTAACTTTTGCCTTTAAACTTAATATAATAACTAAGCATTAAACTTAGCTTTTAATTGCATAAGCTTATCTTGAAAATCATTTTTATTTTCCGGAAGCTGTTGAGGTACCTGTCTTTGAGGTGCTTGTTTTTGAACGATTGGTTTTTTATTTGCACTGTTATCACTAACATTTTTCATAGACAGTGATATGCGTTTTCGAGCCACATCTACCTCTAAAACACTTACTTGTACTTTTTGTTGCAACTTCACGACATCTGCCGGATTGCTTACAAACTGATTGCTTAAATGAGATAAATGTACCAAGCCATCTTGTTTTACACCCACATCTACAAAAACGCCAAAATTGGTAATGTTAGATACAATACCGGGCAATATCATACCAACCTTTAAATCATTTATCGTATGTACATTTTCTGCAAAATGAAATTCTTCAATGATACTTCGTGGGTCGAGACCAGGTTTTTCTAATTCTTGTATAATATCCTCTACCGTATATGCACCTACAGTTTCGGTTACATAATCTTTTGTTTGAATTTGCTTGCGCAATGATGGTTGTGTAATTAAATCTTGTATAGTGCAATGTAATGTATTCGCCATAGATTCAACAACTGCATAGCTTTCAGGGTGTACAGCACTATTATCCAATGGATTGTCGGCATTGCGAATACGTAAAAAGCCTGCACATTGTTCAAAAGTTTTAGAGCCTAATAAAGGAATGTTTTTCATCTCCGCCCTACTTTTAAAAGGTCCATTAGTTGTGCGATATTTAATGATGCTTTTGGCAATATTAGCACCTAATCCACTTACATACATTAGTAAATGCTTGCTAGCAGTATTGATATCTACACCTACATGGTTTACACAACTTTCTACTGTTCTATCTAAACTTTCTTGTAATTTTATTTGATTAACATCGTGTTGATATTGTCCCACACCTATCGATTTTGCATCAATTTTTACCAATTCACTTAATGGATCTAACAAGCGCCGGCCAATACTTATAGAGCCTCTAACGGTTACATCTTGATCTGGAAATTCTTCTCGAGCTATTTCGGAAGCAGAATAAATGGACGCACCAGCTTCATTAACTATAAAAACGCTTACCGGTTTATTGAAAGTGATGGAACGTATCAATTGCGCTGTTTCTCTACCTGCTGTACCATTGCCTATGCTTATAGCTTGTATATTGTATTGATTAACTAATTCTTGTATAACTGCAATTGTTTTTTCTTGTTCATTTTGGGGTGGATGTGGATAGACTGTTGTGTGATGCAATAAGCTACCTTGCTCATCTAAACAAACTAATTTGCAACCCGTTCTAAATCCTGGATCGAGCGCTAATACCCGCTTAGCGCCTAGCGGTGGAGCCAGTAACAATTGTCTAAGATTTTCTGTAAATACTCGAATAGCTTCGTCATCTGCAGCACTTTTACTCATTATTCTAAACTCATTTTCAATAGAAGGTTTTAGCAACCTATCATAACTATCTTCTATAACTTGTTGTAGGTGTGGTGTTGTATTATTATTGATGGTAATAAACAATTTTGCTAATGCTTCCAGAGCTATGGTTTTATCTATGCTAATATCCATCGCCAAAAAGCCTTCTTTTTCTCCACGGCGTATGGCTAATATTCGGTGTGATGGGCATTTTTGTAAAGATTCTTTAAACTCGAAGTAGTCTTTATATTTTTGAGCATCTTCGGTTTGTTTTTTTGTGTTTAATACTTTGGCATATAATATTGCCCCTTGTTGAAATAGTTGCCTGATTATATTTCTGGCTTGTTCATGCTCCGCAATCCACTCGGCTATTATATCTCTACTTCCTTTCAATGCTTCTGCAATGTTTTTTACTCGTTTATTTATATAGGTTTGTGCGGTGGCTTCTATATCAAAAGATTGTTGTTCAAATAATTGTTTAGCTAAAGGTTCTAAGCCTTTTTCTATAGCTGTGGTAGCAAGGGTTTTGCGCTTAGGTTTATAAGGTAGATAGATATCTTCTAATACAGCAGCTTCAAAACAATTATCAATATGTTGCTGTAGCTCTGGTGTAAGTTTTCCTAATCCTTCAATAGTTTTCAATACGGTTTGTTTGCGTTTTTCCAACTCTTCAAAATATTGAATTTGCTCAATTACGGCTGCAATTTGTACTTCATCCAAATTACCTGTGGCTTCTTTACGATAGCGGGCTATAAAGGGTATAGTGGAGCCATCGGTATGCAATTGCCAAACACTATTAACTTGCTTTATACGTAAGGATAGCCCTTCGCCTATTTTTTCTATATATTTAGGTAGCATATACGGTTTTATTGGTAGATAAAATTAAGTAATAATTTGTTCATAATAATTTAACTTTGCACGCTTAATGCAATAGCAAAGGTAGAATAGTATACTATAATTATGAAGGCATTTATTGAAAAATTAAAGCGAACAAAGTTTATAAAAACTTTAGTGTACATGATAGTGGGTCTGTTCACCTATCCTGGTTTAGCTATTGTAAACAAGGTTCGCATTAAAGGCACAGAACATCTACAAAATTTACCTCGAAAAAATGTTTTGTTTGTAAGCAACCACCAAACCTATTTTGCAGATGTGATGGCATTTATACATATTTTTTGCGCTGTAAAATGGAGGCGTAAAAATAGACTAGGCCTTCCATTTTACTTGCTTAATCCCTTTACCAGCGTGCATTATGTGGCAGCTGAGGAAACAATGAAAGGCAGTTTTTTAAGTCGGTTATTTACCCTAGCTGGTGCATTAACCGTTAAGCGAACTTGGAAAGAAGGTGGGCAAGAATCACGCAGAGGACTTGACCCTTCGGATACTCGTAAAATAGAACGAGCATTACAAAATAGTTGGGTAATTACTTTTCCGCAAGGCACTACCAAACCCTTTGCCCCTGGCCGTAAAGGAACGGCTTATATTATTAAACATACGCACCCTATTGTAATACCTGTAGTGATTAATGGATTTTGGAGGGCTTTTAATAAAAAGGGATTAGCCTTTAAAAAAAGAGGGTCTGTGCTTTCTATACAATTTAAAGAGCCTTTAGTAATTGATTATACACAATCTATAGATGCTATTTTGGAACAAATAATGGACGCCATTGAACAAAGCAAAAAATTTATGATGCAAGGCAAACATCATTTTATTAATATACTAGATAAGTAATTTTGTAACGGTAAAGCATAAAACTTGCATCAGTGAAAGTTGTAATCAATACCTAATTTTATATTTTTTAACCCCCCATCTCTATTTTTAAAAATGAAAAAAATGCTCAAACTCGCTATTGTACTATTTTTTACAAGTGTTACTCAATGTTGTTTTGCACAACAAAAAGAATGGAAAGAAATGCACGCTTTTCATGCTGTTATGAGCAAAACATTTCATCCTGCAGAAGAAGGAAACTTGCAGCCTGTTAAAAATAATGCTGTTTTGTTATTAGCAAAAGCTAAAGCATGGAAAGCTTCCACACCTCCTGCTGGGTATGATGCTGCCATTACCACACCCATACTTGCACAATTGATAGAAGATTGTACAGCTATAAAGAATGCAGTAAGTAATAAACAACCCAACGAAACGCTAAAAACGCTTATTACGCAGGCACATGAAACATTCCATCAAATTATGGAAAAGTGTAGAAAGTAATAACCTGAGTTCGACGTCTACTGCGAGGTACGAAGCAGTTTGATGCAGTATTATAGGTTCGTTATGTTTTGTAGTGCAGATGGCTTCGCCCCACATTATATATGTTAGTTTGCAAAACCTGAGGTGGGGCTCGCAAAAGACGCTCCACTTCTAAACTATTTACACATGAGCAATGATTTTAATATCGAACTCAGGTATAATTAGAAATGGTATTACTTATTTTGAACTTGGGTTATAATGATGGTAAAAGAATTAGTTCATTGTTTCTGCTAACCATTTATAAAACTCTCGCTGCCATATTAAGGCATTTTGTACACCTAATATCCAATGGTTTTCATCTGGAAAATAGAGTAATTTGCTTTTTATACCCTTTAATTGTGCAGCTTGAAAGGCTTGTAGCCCTTGCTCAATAGGTACTCTATAATCTTTTCCGCCTTGTATAATTAACATAGGCGTATTCCATTTATCTACATAATTGCTTGGAGATTGGGTGAATGAGCGTTGTGCTATAGCATTATTTTTTTCCCAATAGGCGCCACCTTTTTCCCAGTTTTCAAAAAACATTTCATCGGTTGTGCCGTACATGCTTCTAAAATCAAAAACGCCGTCGTGTGCAATAAAGGTTTTAAATCTATGCTCATGCATGCCCGCTAACATAAATACAGAAAAACCTCCAAAACTTGCACCTACACAGCCTAAAAGATTTTTATCTACAAAGGGTTCCTTAGCAATGTTATCAATAGCGCTTAAATAATCTTGCATTACTTGCCCGCCCCAATCTTTGCTTACTTGTTCATTCCATTCTGTGCCATGGCCTTGCATACCTCTTCTATTAGGCGCTACAACGATATAGCCTTGTGAGGCCATGAGCTGAAAATTCCATCTAAAAGAATAGTATTGTGTTAATGGAACTTGTGGCCCGCCTTGACAATATAATAGGGTAGGGTATTTTTTGCTTGCATTAAAGTTGGGCGGATAGATGAGCCATACTAACATTTTTTTGTTATCGGTAGTTGTTACCCAACGGCGTTCGGTTTTGCATAAACCAATGTTGTTATATATTTCATCATTCACATGGGTAAGTTGTTTCATTTGTCCTGTGCCAATATTTACAGTATATAATTCTGTTGCATGGTTCATATCCGTTCTGGATACAACGAGTGTATTGCCTTTTTGTGCTGTAATACCTGTTATATCAAAATCGCCGTTTGTAATTTGTTTAATTACGGGCACTTTGGGGTTAATGCCAGAATGATCAATCTGAAATAATTGTAACGTTCCATTTGTAGGAGCCCAAAAGAAAATACTGTTTCCATCTTCACTCCATGTAAATCCTTCTACATGAATGTTATCTGCATGTGCTGTTAAATTTATTTTTTGATTGCCATCCCACATTATAATATCCTGCTTATCAGCTTCAAAACCATCACGCTTCATACTTAGCCAAGCTAGCTGGCCTTTGCTGTTATAAGCAGGTTGTACATCGTAGCCCATCATACCTTCGGTAAGGTTTTTTGTTTTGCCTGTTTGTATATCATATTCGTATAAATCTGTATTGGTGCTTACAGTATATGCTGTGCCAAATTTCTTTTTAGTTGTATATAAAATATGTTTGCTATCAGGATTCCAGATAAAATCTTCTTTGCCGCCAAATGGTTTTTGTGGGCAATCATAAGGTTCATTGGGCATAATATCTTTTGCTTCTCCGGCTAGGCCATTAACGAATGGAGCAACAAATGCATGGTCAAATACACCATCTTCCCATTTATCCCAATGTCTATAATTTAGGCTATCATATATATGTACATTGGATTTTTTGAGTGCTGGATAAAAGTCTGATCCAAATATATTTTTTACCTTAACAGCTTTACTGCTTATGATATATTTTCCATCTGGTGACATGTACTGGTTCTGTACTACGCTATCTGCATTTTTAATTTCTGTTGCATTTCCGCCTGTAATAGGAATCATATACCTTTTTCGATTAAAAGCATTGGCTTCTATGTTTGGCACATCTACTATATAAAGAATATTTTTTTTATCTTTTGATAGGCCTATAGTATTTACTCTTCCTAATTTATATAGAAGTTCAGGCGTTAGTTGGTTTTGAGCATAACCAGCAATATTGCATACAAGCAAAAACGCAATTAGATTTTTTTTCATCTGTATATATATTTTTTAATGGTCTTATCGAATAATCAAGCTTTTTGTGTACTATTAACTAAAATTTTATTCATCATCGATTGGTGCAAAAGTACTCCAACTAGATGTGTGAATATAAGAATAATTTAGTGTACAATATGCTTGGTTATATGCAGTACTTTTGCTTGTAAATAAAGCATTTTGATCGATTTTCAAATAATACTTTACTATTTTTAATATTGCTTTTTTATTCTTGACATCATATATGATAGCTATTGACAATGTATTAATAAGTGACGAAGTAGTACAAGAACATTTTGTATGTAATTTGCAAAAATGTAAAGGAGGATGTTGTGTAGATGGCGATGCTGGTGCGCCCCTCACAGCAGAAGAAATGGAAAAACTTAATCAAGTTTTTGATACCATAAAACCTTATTTAACTGCCGAAGGGGAAGCAATCATTCAAACACATGGTCGTTATGAGTACGACAAATCTTTTGGTTGGGTTACACCTACCATTAGCAATGGTATGTGTGCCTATGGTTATGAGGATGCAACAGGTGTAGTAAAATGTTCAATAGAACAAGCTTATAACGATAAAAAAATAGATTGGAAAAAACCCATTTCCTGTCATTTATTTCCTATAAAAATAGCATATAGCGAAAATAATACATACGAATACGTTAATTACGAACCTCGTGAAACACTTTGTGCTCCTGCTTGTAAACTGGGCGCTTCCTTAAAAGTGCCTGTATATATATTTTTAAAAGAACCGTTAATTAGAAAATTTGGAATATCCTTTTACGATGCATTGGATGCAACAGCAAAACATATCAATAATCAAGAAGTGTAGTGCTATTAGCTAAACATAAATCTTTTTTTTGTATA
>Ga0075152_10001833_pt1 | contig 15295 bp, 25 predicted proteins | sample JI61114C2DNA_FD_70964 | JGI IMG/M metagenome (GOLD analysis project Ga0075152, IMG submission 70964) | Wastewater effluent complex algal communities from Wisconsin, to seasonally profile nutrient transformation and Carbon sequestration -... | ecosystem: Engineered > WWTP > Effluent > Algae...
GAATGCGTACGTAGTTCAAATTGGTTCCTTCGCCTCCTCTCCCTCGATCTCGTATTGAACCTCTTCGACGCACATGCAACAGGCATTGGCGAGGTAAGACTATTTGGAAAGCACTACCAGTGTCCTTCCGTATTGCATCCACAACTAGTTTGCTGACACGTTGACCTTGTGTTTAAACCGCACTAAAGTTCCAAACTTCGACTTATTGTCCTTGATGAAGAGTTGTCCGTCCCGAAAGTGGAGTGAGCAATGCTTTCTGCTCACGCTTACATCGTTGGTTCGTACTTACGATTCGTGATCCCTTCCTATTTTAATGTCCTTCCCATTCTCGAGTCTGCAGACAAAGGTGACTCGCTTCTCCTCTCCTCCTTTGTTCTTGCTCCCTTCCAGCACGATATACGGCTCGTTAGGAGTCTCAAATTTGTACAATGAATAAGCTCGGCCTTTTTGCTCGTATGCCTCTTGGTATGGTTATTGGCAGACTTAGCATTTCGATTTACTCCATTTATAGCAGAAGCTTCGAGGTGTGATCTGTTTCTGCATCTTTTGACGAAGCCACATCTTGAGGCAGCCGAGATGAGCATTTTGTAAAGACCCTGAACATCGACAGGGGTTCAAAAGTGGATCCTCTTCAGAGGCATCACGACCAAAACAGATTCTACACCGAATCTATCCTTGTGTCTGTGAAGAACGGCTACTCCTGTCTGCATAACACTTATCCTTACTGTCCTCCAGATCCTCGTGAGCTTCTTCACTCTGAATGATATCACTAGTAGTCGTCGTGGACGATTGTTTGCTTAGGTTGATCTCTTTGATCCGAAAGTGGATCCGACCCAGTTTTATCGCATCTCCTTCGTGTACTTGCAGTGACTATCCTTGACGAACGACAAACCAAGCACCTCCTTCAGGTTCATCATTGCAAATTGGTTCGACCTTTACTTGGTTTGAGCTAGGCTGGCTGACCTTGAGCAATATCTACTGTCCCTCTTTAAGCTGCTCGGTATAGGCAATGCTTTGGTTGAACCGAGCTATATATCCTCCCTCCTGAGACTGGTAGTCTTCACATATGTAGTTGTTGCTGTTGTAGTCGAATAGCTGGTGGGACTCCTTGTGCCATGTGAGGGTTCGAATGTAGAGGGGTTGGTATTCCTGTTTGCTGCTTGCACTGCTTCCCATGAGCGACCAAGTTTAATTATATTCCAGTTTCTGCACCCAGCAGTATCGATATAAGTGTCAACGGGTAGCGACTAGCTACGTTCGTCCATCTCTAACTTCCAGCTTGTAGGTTCCCGTTTGGAGCAGGTTCAGAGAAGACCGGTCTCCGAATAGCTTAACAAGGCAAAGCATTAGCACAATTTTGCAGACCAAAGTCACCCATGCTACTCGTACGGTGGTGATGCCTAACAGATGAATTTCTTTGTGTGGTGACTGCACCTTGCCAACTACCAAGGAATCGGAGGATAGTTAATTGTTGTTGTAGAGTCTTACTTTTCCTTTTTAGACTATGATTTGCCTTGAGTTAGGGAGCTCTCCAATAGGCTCCTTGTCTGACGCCAAAACAGTGAAGGGTTGCTCAGAAGTCTCTGATAGAACTTGCAGCTTTTCTCTCCGTAATAGATCAAGAAGTTGGCTTCCGTTTGGTCCATCCGACATTATGATTCTCGCTTTCCTCTCAACCCACCCTGCAGGGATCCGAAAATAAATGTAGTGCACCCTTCCTCGCAACACCTTCTTGATGTAGTTTATCGAGAATACGTGAGGGACAACCTGGGTAAATCTGCTGAGCCAATTCGTCTGCATTCTTCCAACAGTTTGGCTAAACAAACTATAAAGAAATATCAAGCACACACCTTGGTGGGCTCAACGCTTCAGGCTCGCAATATTGTTCACTCGCCCGTCTACTTTTCTTAAGTTCAGCCTCATTGATGGTCTGCTTATCGATACGTTGGGCCCTCCAGACCCCAGCCATTTGCTTGAACTCATCATAACATCTGGTCGGACATCTAGCTCTCGGGAGCGTTCAACCTTGCGAGAAACGTGGATGCTGTTCGGCTTGCTTTAACTTTCCAATATAGAATCTCGATTTCGACTGAGGCAGCTATTGTAGCCTGGCGTCCCGCTCATAAAAAGGTCTGATGCAGGTTGCCTTACATGACTGCTCATTCTTCCGTTATGCCGATCCTGAAGGGCGATAAGTTGACTCAGGTCCCTTTTTCTTCTAACACTTGTTTTGCTTACAGACGAGATTTGAGGAAACCGCTCATAGTTATGGCCTTTCCCAACGGAAGGCATTTCCGAACGATCTGGAAACTCAATGAGCTTCTTGGCTGGAATAAGTGTTTTGCAGATGCGACTACTCCTCGCCTATGGAAGCAGCAGTTTCTCGTAGTACTTCAGCTGCATTTCGAATCCCAGGTTGGGACATACTACGGGCCTCTTTTGCTTGACGAGTTGTATGGCCTCTCGAAAGGACCACTTGTACTTCTTGATGAGGTAGGCGATGACTATGGTGGCTGACTACAGCTTAGACATACTGTACCCTGGAGACGCCGGCAGCGCAGTGGACCAGTACGGACCCACGCTGTAAACCTGAGTCATATTGATGCCTACGATCTTCGATGGTTTCGTAACTTTCGTTGAAGAAAGAAGAGATGTTCTCGCTTTTCAAGTCGGCTAGCGGGTAGGTGACATGAGCGATGGACGGGTCTACAGGAATGTGTTCCAAGCCTGCGGCAGCGGTAACTATGGTTCGGATGCAGTGCCGATCAATCAGTTAGGTATCTGTTGCAGCATTAAAGTCGCCCAGCAACAATGCTCCCCTGGTTCCCTGTGCCTCGAGGATGATGCTACTCGATTCGTAGTCTGTTGGCTCCTCGACATAGTTATTGTACATTGGAATGCATTATTATCACCCGGAGATGTGAATCTCCTAACGATAGACCTTTCCACTTTCGGAGGCCGCCGGCTGTAATAGTTTGCTTTCGAATTATCGCAACAATCAATGGCAGCATCAGGCATTGATAAAATTGAGCTTAGGCTGGTCAAACCGCTCCAAAACGGAGAGGCTCATGAGTTTACTCTCAGCTTGGACCCCGAAATTCGACTGTTTGAACTCACGGATTACATGCGCAAGGAATGGAAAGTACTCTCAGAGCGGCAAGTGTTCTACACGACGAGTAGTGACGATCGGTCGCAGCTGAGTGACCAGCTAACTCTCGGACAGATATCACAGGGCAGCCAGTCAGTGACACTAATGGTAATCGATTCAGGAAGCCTCGAGGGAACCTCCAACAAGAAATGCTGCTCCATTTTTTGAGCTGCGAGCGAAGAACAAATCTAAGAGAAGCACCGTGCCTTTACTTTCAGCAACTAAATTGATAATACGTTGCTTTCTCCATTTGGAACAACCTCGAAAATATGTGCTGTCGTGCGGGGTTGCGTGAAGAGTAGCGATCTCTATAACATTAATGATCAGCATTAAAATTAATAACGTCGATCTAGTGGGCTGCAAAATACTCACTGTAACTTCTCACCCTTACTCAGAACATGGTCTGCTGTGTGCGTGTAGCAACCAACAGGCAGTGGACTTCCGTTCACTATGGCTCACTCTCTGCACGATTCGAACAGTCCTTTACATTCTCCCCGGAGTCACATTTGTATAGCATCAGTATGCACCACAACAAGGAGCTGTCTTAGTCGTTGATTTTAGACAGTACGTTCGAAAAGGAAGAAGGCAGCGGACTGCTCATGTTGGGAAGCATCTAGAATTAAGCCTTTCCCACCAAACTGAAGCATATCAGCCGGGCGGTGTACGCAACTGGTAATCCAGAGTATTGCAAGGCTGCTTTAGTGGAGTATGAGATCACTTTGAGTGTTCCAGCCCTTAAGCAAATCAAGAAATTAGCTGAACATCAATAACTCATCGTCAATCGATAATAAAGTCCTCCAAGACTAGTCCAACTGCCGCAAATTCCCCAACTTATCTCTGAGATTACAGTTGCGAGCGCCTTTGATATCAACAATGTAACCTCCTGTGTGAAATAGAACCAAAGACTTGAGATTGAAGAGGACGAGGAGAAGGTAATCTTCAAAGATCGGAGTGCAGCTCTGAAAACGAGAGATTAAAGCCGCTTAATCACCAAGCTTATCAATATTCGAGATTCTGAAGATAGGAACAATGAGAGCAGTAGAATCTAGAACAGCGAAACGGGAGGAACTTTCAGCAAGCGATCCTTTTAATTAGCACAGCAATCCAACGCAATCATTCAGAAATCGAAGACAAATAGGCAAGAATCGGAGTATACGGAGAAAAGCCAGCAATAGATGGACAAGGACGAAGAGGACATAATCAAGGAGAAGGAATTCCATGTGCTGCAGGACATCGTCCGTAGCCGTCAGCAACAGAAAAGAAGTCATATTTCATCAAAAAGAAAGAACAACTACTCGAAGCCCCAAGGGATCGAACCGGTATCACCAACGAAATCAGGCTCTTTCAGCGAACGCAACCCTTCGGAATATGACAAAGGCACCGTTTCAGAGCTCATACAAAATTTTACGAAGTATTCGCACGCTAATGGCCGCTCTCCTCCTTCAAGATAGTCTCAGTTCGGTAGCCAAATATCAGGCACAAATGAAACGAGCCCCCAAAAAGAAAGGAAACCTACCTTTCAGATGCAACTTAACACGATTTAGCCTGTTTAGGAAGAGGATGACGAAACAACAGATAAGCTATATCGAAGGAAGACCGAAAACAATATGGGTTTGACTCCAGCCTCCCCAATCAAAACTCGATCTCGTGAAGGGTTTAATCTCTTGGCTGTGCCCCCTGAACAATTACCTCTGCTCTCTCCACGCAGGGTCTCACATAGTCGTCTTTCAAGGTTTTCCAAGAAAACTGAGAATTACTAGAGGATGCGCAGTTACTTAGAGTCAAGTGGGCAGCAACGTAGTCATAATCCAGCATCTTCCAATTAAGAGTATCTTATTTTAAACACAATTATTCTTCAGAACCTTGATCGGCAGTCTGAGGCTCGCCCAACATGCCTGATGCTACAACATTAATCCACGATACTCTACACCGAAAGCATATGCGAAAAATCCATCTTATTTACACGCCAAGTCATACCGTTGAGAAAACTGGATGGTAATGTGCTTCATATCAGTGCATACGAAGAATTTAACGGAAAAAGGATTCTTTTCGGAAAGGCACAGACAACATTAACGGAACTGAGGAAGTGTGAGCAGTTTCGGACCCTAAAGCTGGCCATAGAAATTTGCAGCATCAAAGTTGGTGAACTTATGATCAACCACGAGTTCTCAAGTGTGCATCCAAACAACAAAGAGACTGTACGGACTCGCCAGTACTCCCTGCAGCAGCAAACCATAAACAGGTATAGCTCAGGTTCCGAACGCAAGCAACCCTTCATGAGGAAGAGCCTGATAAAGTCACCCCAGGTGGTGTCGGTGAGATCATCTCTGCTGCCTCCATTATCCAGCAACCACTGAGGAATAGCAAGGATGCATAGGTCAATATCTGATGTACTCATACATTTTCTTCTTGCCCAGCAGTTCGTTTGTCTTCTGTAGAAGATCGAGGCGCTTGGAGCTTATCTGAACGGACGATTTCTTCTTCAGCTTCATTAGGGAGTTTTCGTCTTCTTTTTCGTTGTTTCGGTTGCTTTGTTGGTGGGGTTGGATATTAGCGGTATTCGTGTTTTATTTGCTCTGAGATTCAGCTTGTCTTTTCCGGAAGTTCTCTTTTCCGAGATCTTCGAACATTCTTGGCATCTCTTTCTTGGACTGCTTCAGGGCGACTGAGCTGATATTCCGATCCTGCTTGAGGAGATTTAGTGAGGATTTTCTCTGCTCAAGTGGCGAGGGAGTCGTTGAAGCAACAGGCATTGGAGTGGGAATGTTGTTCTTGAAGGTAGCCTCTTTATCGAACATGATTAGCACAGCGGTAATGTTGTCCATCGACTTCTTTCTCATCGATTCGTTCAAGACAGCGGAGACTGCTGCCCCTAGGAACTATCCTTCAGAACTAACTTATCTTTCGGTTCTCCAAATTGCATCGCTCACTTCCTCATTTTCGAGCTTGTCGAAGATACCATCGCAACCGAGCAGCACGAAGTCTTGCTATTCTGGTCGAATTTCAAAGCTTGTTATCTCTGGATCGCTGATAAGCACTCCCGGCAGTCCTTCATATTTCTCGTCTTTAGCTTGGATATCTCCGATTGCTCTCGATACTGAAAGCCTTCCCGGACTGACTCGAAAAGGGCCTGGAATGGACATGCCAGATTTGGTAGTGATCATAGATTGGTAAATGCTGCCTCCATTGCTTTCGATCCTGCTCTTTTCTGACGGACAGTTTGGTTTGTGATCGTTACTTAGCGCGATTGTTCGACGACCGTGTTCGATGCTCATAATCGCTCGGCTGTCGCCGACGTTTGCGACAAAGCAGTTTCTGTCGATGATTAGAACAACAATAGCACAGCTGCCGCTTCTGTTGACCGGTTCAACTGACTCAGCAACCTTCTTGAATTCGGTTTCTGCTCTCAAGAAGCCATTTTTGAGCGCGTCCATAGGTCGAAATGGAAAGTTCTTGTCTTCGATGATCTACTTTAGGGATCTTATACGAATTTGTGCATGTTGTCGCGAAGAAAATCGGAACACAAGCTGCCGCCATGTCCGTCGAAGACTGCAAAGTAACTGCATTTTGGCCACTTCTCCAACGCTTCAGGTCGAGTGATGTTCAGGATTATTGACACACGGTCCTCGTTGTAGTTGCGTACAAGACCATGGAAAGTATTTGCAGAGTAGCCACGGATGCATCCGTTTCGCTTGTTCATTACACGAGTCTCCTCTAATTGAGGTCTGCTGGACTTGTCTTCGCTAGGCTTGCGCTTGGCTGGTTTGAGTGGAGGTTCACCACCAGCCTGATGTTCCTGCAACCTCCCAATGATTGACTCTTTGAGTTTCATCTGCTAACGACAAATTATTTAATAATAACCGCCATTGGCAGCTAATGGTGGCTTCCAACTGACTGATTCCGTCAATGACATACTTTCATAGAGAACGGCAAAAATGCTCCTGAAGGACAGTGTCACTCAGTCAGCAAAAACAGTTTGGGTTTGAGCTGCTTGTAGCTATTCATATCGTACGTCTCCTTCTTGCTGTTCAGAAAGTTCTCGATATTGCAGCCCTTTACGATTTCGGCATAGCTTCCCCATTCCATGCATTTTTCCAGGAGTCGGTTGACCTCCGTCACTAGATACAGGTAGTGTGAGAGTTTTATCATTTCGCGTTTCTTGTCGGCATCGCAGTCGCCGGCGATCTGCGAGTCCAGATAAAAGATGGTCTTAACAGTGATGTTTTGGACAGATTTCAAAGTCACTTCTGTAGAAAGCTGTTTTTTCTTTAGCTCTTTGTTGTACTTGGAATGGTATTCGTTAATCACTTCCTTCAGCTTCACCTTGCGAACAGTGCCTCGCTCTCCCTCAAACCGCACGTACTGTTCTATCTTGTCGTTGATTTCATCCAGCATCTACAGCAGCCAGTTCGAGTATGTGTCGGCGAGCTTCATTTGCAGGCTCCTGAGACTTTTGTTCATAATGCAAATACTCTTGTATATGAGTCGGCAGTAGTGCAGCAACTGGACACACTCTTGAAAGCTTAACGGAGCCAGTATCAACTTTCCAGGAATGCGCCGCATTGGTGAGAGCTGCTTCTGTTCGACTTGCTTCGAACTTACTTCGGGGGCTGTTGTGCGTTGTACTGCGGGATTGTAATTGCTGACTGGGATTGGTGCTCCGAAATTGGGAGGTGAGGGTGCTTGCCAACCGTTCAAGGTGTTTGACTGCGGTGGATTTTTATCTACGGAAAGCCCTTTTTTAATCTCATTATTGCTTTGGATTCCATTCAATGTCTTTCGTGGATCCATCTGCAGATTATTGTAAGTGCTGAATCCGTTGAGTTGGTTGTAGTTTGATGGGCTCATGCTCCTTCCTACCTCTCGACCATTGGAACCGGGGATACTCAGAAACTTTTGATAGTTACGATGGGGAGACGCTCCTGGCGGCTGCGCAGGAGACTGTTGCACAATACTACTGGGCTGTATCAACTTAGACCCGAGTCCTGTAGACTCCTGTGATCCATAGAAGTCTCTATTCTTACTTTCTTCGAGGTTCTGAAGAATGGAGCTTCCATAGCGTTACTTCTTACTGAACTCTATGGAAATGAACTGCATATAGGGGTGTGTTTAGATGTCCATTGCGCTGATTCTCTTCCACTCTTCAATCTACAGGCATTTCAGAATGAGGTCCTTAAGGTCTGGCGGGAGGCTGTGTTTGATGCGATCTATCGGAAGCGGGGTTGTTATGTGTGTCTTGAGCTCAGCTTCAGTTTTGCAGAAGCCCAGCGGTGTATCACCGTGAAGCACTTCGTAGAGGAACACACCGAACGCCCAGACATCAGTCTTCGGTCCGTAGATGTTGTCGATAAGCCCCTCAGGCGACATGTAGATAGGACTCCCGATATTAATGTCCCTCCACTGCTAGCTGAGTTAATTCAAACTTCTACATTGTTTTGCGGGCGAATCCGAAGTCGGCTATCTTTGCGACACCGTTCTTCAGGAAGATGTTGGCAATCTTGATGTCACGATGGACGATGTTATTCTCTGCGAGGTACTTGAGCCCCTGATACACCTCGTAAATGAGTTTGCGAGCCTATCGTTATTCCATGGGTCCTTTGGTTCGGATGCGGGTCTCCACATCCCCACCATCACAGAGCTCTGTTATGATGTAGCAGTTGTTAGCGCTTGTGAAGACCTACATACAGTTTAGCACATTGGGGTGCTGAAGCGTCTTGAGAATGTCGATTTCACTGTAGAGGAGTTGCACGAGGGCCGGTGTCTTGATACTTTGGAGCTCGACCACCTTGATAGCGACGACTTCATCTGCGATAAGCGGATCATTACTAGTGATTTCGTTGACTGCACGGTATACCTTGCTGAAGTTGCCCTTGCCCAGCACCTCATTCATGTTGAACACGTAGTTCTGGATCTTCTTGTTGTGCGGTTGAGGAGCTGCTGGAACCACATAACTGTTGTTGTAGGGCGCGCTATACGTATGTGAGTCCATTTCAGAATAAAATTATTACAGCGACTCCAAGTCGAGCCTGATGAGTTATGCCGACGATGTGAGGGCAGGGCAACTGAAAATATTCACGCTTTTGTGCATAGTTTCAGAATTAAATCCGATGTTCTCTTGCATACTGTTCGGTAATAAGTAGCTGATAGGCACATCACCTGTCACCTGCGATGCCGACTTTCACGCCATTGCTGCTTGTAGCCTGTCTTAGATAGAGGGTGATCTGCACTCCTTACTCTGGTGAGTTTTCCTGGACTGGCTGCCTTGGGGGAAATCTCAATTTTCCGGTTGATTGAGATGTTTACATTGACTTTGCTGTTGCTTGTGATGTGCTTAATAGTATTGCTGCTCGAGTCCCGCTTGAGATTGTTGCTGCTGGGCTGCTTCTTGCTCTTCGATCGGTTGGGTGTGGGGTGCTTTGGTTTTAGGGCGTCTTCGCTGAATTCATACTTGTTGCAGCTGCTCTGCATCGGAGACAGGATTTCGTAGTCGACTTCAGCATAAGAGTACAGCTAGCGAATCTCTGAATCATTCTGTGGAACGTCTTTTTCATCCACATTAAATTCCAGCAAGTTAGGCTTGAGAGGAGGGTCTGTTTGCTTGGAAAGGATCGCCCTGGTGTTTATCTTCCGTAGCCAGGGGTGGGCGAGGATCTCACGAACTCCTTGGTTCGAACCCAGTCTTTCTCGGGGATCTTTCTTGAGGAGGTCACAGATTATCCACTTAATCTCATGGGACAAATCAGTGGATTATGGAAACCCCACCTCTTCGTGACGGATAGACTCAAAGATCTTGTCCTTATCGTGAGAGTAGAAAGGTGGGAAGCCAACCACAAATTCATAGAGCAAGGCCCCTAAGCAATAGTAGTCGAGCATATAACCGTGCCCTTGTTCCTCGACCATCTCTGGCGCCATATATTAGTGGCTTCCACAAAAGGAGTAGGTTTTGTGACTCCTTCCTAACCCAAGCTTTGCCAGACCAAAATCTGCCAGCACAAGATGGCCGTCAGCATCCATCATGATGTTCTCTGGTTTGATATCCCTGTACAGAACCTTATGTTCATGTAGATACTCAAAAGCCAGCAGAATCTCAGTGAAATAGAACCTTGCTTCTGCTTCCGACATTTTCTTGATTCGACGTAGGTGGTAGAACAGCTCACCGCCGGGGTAATCTATATCACACCGGTCGTACATTCCAGGATGAAGACGACATGCCTGCTAGTCTCAAAGCTGCCTTGCATCGACACTACAAATGGGTGGTTTAGTGTTCGCATGATTTCATCCTCGTTTCGCACCATGTCGATTCGGTTTTCTTGCTGAACGAGTTTCTTGTCAATGACCTTCAGAGCACAGAAGCCTCCATCGCTGAGTCTTCTTGCCATGTATACTCTTGAGAACCCTCCGTAGCCAATGCACCTCTCTATCTCGAAATTACAGAAGCCGCGCGAAGTTGGGATCTTCCACATAGGTTAGAGTTCGATGAGCTTGAAGGTAGTGATGTCCCTCCCCATCCACACATAATAGTCTTTCAAAACATCTCGGTCAGTCGTCCGAAAGGCGACTATTTCTTTGAGACTGCTGGATTTCTTCTTACCCGTGTGGTGCACAATCCTGCCCAAGATCTCCTCTTAGAATTTGAGAATGTTTCTGCGAATGAACTGCTCGAAGTTGTCACAATGACGAAACACTGGAATAGATAAGCGCTTTTCCTTGTAGTAAAGGATAACGAGAGTCTTGGGCTTCTACAGATTCTCAAGGCGCAGCTCCTTGATAGAGGCCTAACGAGGCAGCACTCCTGGCTATTGCTTCAAAGGTTTCTTTGATCTCTTGAGGGACTTGTTGCTGCCTTGAAGCTTCTTCATATTTGAAATTCAATGCTTCGGATCAGCGATATAATTTGGCCCGCATGTACTCCACGAGAATTCTCGACTATACATCTGCAAGCAGCAGCAGCACATCCCGCAATTTCAGAACAGAACTCGATAGTGAAGGCTCCTTACCGCTGGACAGTCCCATCCGCTCTGGTTAGCGGGCCATGTTGATTGGAAAGAAATACGAGCGCCTTCCAAACAACAGAATATGCACTATCAGGCCATTCTATCAACAGCTTCCATACGTCCTGCTGCGTATCATGACCAGGCAACATGTGCTCTACCTCTTCCTGGCAAGTAACCGGCGTAAAAATTAGGCCTGCTGACGTGCATTGTGCGTGAGGAGGAGTATCTGCCCATGAACATCGGACTGCTTCTACTTCTAGTGGTTGTGTACACTGTCCGTGTTGGGTGGACAGTTGCTCGTTTTCAGAATTATGACAGGAAGGAAAACGAGCAGCCGGTTGTGGAACTTCTTTCTGAGGAGAACGAAACCGAAAAGAGCAGGCAGGAACTGGTCGTCGGTTCTATCATCCGCGTGGATCCCGAGCAAGAGTTTCCAGCAGATGTGCTACCACTATTCTGTGAAAACGGCCCGAGGTAAAAGAGTGAGCAACTTAGAATACGAATATCGACGCTGAGTCTCGATAAGGAACGGGTAGCAGTCACCCGACTGATTAGCAACAAGATAGCCAGTAAGCTGGCTTCGCAAACTCATCTTTTCTGGAAGTTACGAGGAGTGGAACTATTCTACGAAAGGCCGAACAGCTCTTTCTACAGTTTTGAAGGCAAGCTAACTGAGAAAGAAAAGAATGGTTATGAACTGCTCACTCACTAACATCTAATACTGAGGGGGTCGCAGCTCAAAGAGGACAGACCTGTGATTTGCGTAGTACTCTACACAGGAAACGAATGCAAGAAATTTGCATCTCTCTCCGATCGGCGAAACGCAACAACTAGACTCACACTGCTCCATCGAGAACTGGAGGAGGAGATACCGGCCATGTTGATCTTGGCATCCACCTTGGTGCTTATCGGGGTTATTGTCTACATTTGCCAATACACTACGTAAGTCTAACCTCAATTTAGAAAGTTGAATGGCACTGATCAAAAAGGACTTTCATTTTTCAACCGATACTTCTTCTTCCTGCTCATACTCGAATTTGCCTGCTACCTGTAAGTTCACTGTAATTCAGAAATGTGCTGCATGTCTGGGTGTTCCTCATGCTCGAAATCGCAAGGTGGCTGCAACTCAGGAGCTACCAGCAAAAAGAGCCAACTGTAGTCAATAACATGTGCCAAAGTATCGATCAGTTCGGAAGGGCTCGCACAGTCATAGCCGATGAACTCACTCTGTTTGGCATACCAGAGTTTAGCTACAAGGAAGGAGAGAATTTAGTGTCACCCAACCCCGAGCTGTACGGATATTGCTATGTAGAGCAGTTTCCACACTGCGGTCGATCCTGCTAACGAGTCCACTGTTTCATGAAATGTACGCCCAAGAAGCTGAGGCTATAGAAAAATGGTATAGGATCGAGGGTAAGATCAAGGAGGAAGGGTTACTTATTCGCAAAGAAACACTTAGCCCGGATAGCAAAGCCCTGTATATAGTTGTGGAGGTTGAGAGGAATAAGCATTTCTTAGTGAAGGTCGTCAACCAAAAGGATCTCTACTACAGCCCAAGCAGCGATGAATCACAACTTATGGAGCCCATCACAGAACGAATTCGAGATGAGAAGAGAGCAGGAAGTCGCATACTAGCCTTACTGACCAAGTAGCTTGAAGACTATGAACTTGAGCTGGAACCGGGTGTCCTCACGCGACAGGTCTCGGAGTACTCAGTTACCTCTGAAGTCAACATATCGAGTATGGGAGGGGTCGATCACTCACTGATCGCTCGCTACTAGAACTAACTGAAGTTCGTGTGTGTGATGGTGTTCTGCTACTCTATCAGCAAGGACATCAGCCAGTTCGCTGAGCTCCTGAGGAACAACGATACCCAGCTGTGGATAGTTACTGAAAGACCAATTGTGAGTGTAGATGAAATCCTGACATCTGCTGGCGTTCAGGACTACACAACGAACAGACTCATCATTGATAGGCTCGACACCAACGAACTTAAAGACCACCTCAAGTATGTAGATGGGCTGCTGGATAAAAATCAGAGTCAACGACTGCAGTCTGTGCTGTATGTTTCGTGCGATAGCCTCTACGCATTCTCAAAGGCCGAAGTCGAACATGTATAATTTTCTTGATGTAGCTTCATCACATTTCTCGAAAGTGCCTTGCAGTTGTCTGTTTCAACTACAACAATTTTCTCAGGGAACGGCTGCAGGACTGCTTTACCAACTCCACAGAAGGAGTGGTGTTTCTCAGTCAGTTTCTCGTGGAAAACAACCTGATGCTCCAAGCTGATGTGTCAGTCAGCTTGGTGACTGAGAGTAGCCCCCGTCAGGCCAAAGTCGTGGATTTTGAGGTGGAGTCGGTCATGGATTTAGGGAGGTTGATGTGTCACACAGGGAGGTTAGCTTATCGAAGGAACTGTCAGCTCTCCTACTGCTTAATCTTCGGAAATTCCTTGTTGGTTGGCTGCCAAATATTCGTCAGCTATATAGGGATACCCTTCAACCCCATAATCCTTCACTACCAGTACTCAGTGGACTTATTCAATATTCTCATTCTCAGTTTGCCGTTGATTGCCTATTCGACAGCAGTTGGGGGGAACAACTCAGAAGACGCTCCCGAAACAAGGTACTCTTCGTGGGCTGTCTGGAGGCTTGTCCTAACTGCTACTCTCATTGGAATGCTCACCGCATCAATAAACATGAGCTGGATAATGGCTTCTGCGACTGTCTTCGATCTGAAGGTATCCAGCCTCATCAACTGCGTCCTGCTTGGAAATCTGTTCATTGGACTAGCTGTTTTAGCAGAGCCGATAGCACCCCTGCGAAAACTGGTTATATGGTCGCTTATTCTCCTTGATTTAGGGTTGTACTGCCTGTGGATGAGTATTGCTGACAGCATCGACTCCAGTGATTGGTACACGCTTGCTGAACTGTACAAATATCTTTAACTAAGCGTATCCAAGAGTCGATTCTTCACAATTCCTTGCCTGCTCATCAGCAATGCCTTTGGTGGCTTGCTCTGTTGGACCTATCTTCAAATGTGGCCTCTTGCCAATCGGTAGAACCGGCGTATTACCGAAACCAAGCAGGCCCGCAGCACTGAACTTCAGTGTCGGCTAGCTATCGGCTGCAAAGGAAGGATAATTCATCTCGCAGACTGATTTACTTGATCTTGTGAATTGCGGACTGTAATAGTTATACAAACCCTGCAATGTCTGTTTACAGCGGCTTCGCGACCCGCAGCCAAGAGCAGCTCTACGACAACCTGTTGGGAAACGTTATAGCTGCTCTGTCCCTAAGAATAGTAAAGTTCTACCGCAAGGAGGTGGTCGATGAGAGGAAGTTCAGAAATGTGCTCGAATACCAGTGTCGGTACCTGCGCAAACTGGAAAAGAGGAAGGTACGGATGGCAAGCTAGTTAGTTCATGGAACCCAAGTATGCGGAGGTGCTGGAAGACTTGCTGCGTCGAACCGAAGTCGTTGAAGAGGCTTACACTGAGATGTACAAGCATTTGCCATACAGAAAGACACTGCAGAACACCCCATCGGGCATGAATAGAACCTTTAGCATGATAACAAGCTAGCTGAAGAACCTCAAAGACCTGGGCGATAAGGAATACCTAACTGAAACCAACTCCCTCGAGAAGATTAACGAGAAAGTGTTTCGGAGGAAAAAGAAACGTAACCATTCCAAGAAGGACCGGCAGGCGAGTCTCCAGTATGAGCTGCAGGATTTGGAAGAGGTGAAGAGGGAGAAAATGCCGGAGCTGAGCAACTTCAAGCTTCGGGACGAACACGATTACGTAAAGAGCAGAACGGAGTGGATGCGGGATACGAGAACACACATATTCAACAATGCACCCGAACATTCCTCCGAAAAGATGATAATCAACGATTAGAGTCTCAAGCGCATAATGCAAGGCACCAAGTTCAGGACGAAGATGTTCCTCAAATGAGCAGCCGGCTGTTGATAGTGCTAATAAGTGTTACTTTTGGACATTTCTGACAGCATCCCGATGAAAAACATAGCGAATGAAGGTCTCGATCCCCCGCTCTCCAAGCATAAGCCTGACGTGTTTCCACTCCACCAATTCGCCACCATGTACTGCCGGAGGCTGACAACCCTTTATCTTCTCATCGACTCAAAAGTAGCA
>Ga0075152_10001837_pt1 | contig 15281 bp, 16 predicted proteins | sample JI61114C2DNA_FD_70964 | JGI IMG/M metagenome (GOLD analysis project Ga0075152, IMG submission 70964) | Wastewater effluent complex algal communities from Wisconsin, to seasonally profile nutrient transformation and Carbon sequestration -... | ecosystem: Engineered > WWTP > Effluent > Algae...
CGCAAGGCGACTTGATGCAAGATTTGATGAAAACAATGAAAAGAAACAACATCAACTTTTCATACGTTCCTGTTGAAAAACTAAACCGATTAACTCCAAATAATCACCAAGGTGCGGTGGCAACCATTGCTCCTATTTCTTTTGTTTCATTAGAAACTTTAGTAGAAGGTGTTATTGAAACTGGTAAAAAACCTTTATTCCTAATTTTAGATCAATTATCAGATGCGCGTAACTTTGGTGCTATCATTAGAACTGCAGAATGTACCGGTGTTGACGGAATTATTATCCAAAAACAAGGTTCGGCTCCTGTAAATGGCGATACGGTTAAAACTTCTGCTGGAGCTGTTTTTAATGTGCCGATTTGTAAAGTAGATCACATTAAAGATGCCATTTTCTATTTGCAAGGAAGCGGAATTAAGACCGTTGCGGCAACTGAAAAAACAGAGCAACACATTTATGACATCAACTTCAACGAAGGTGTAGCAATTATTATGGGTAGCGAAGACCGAGGTGTAAATCCTTCGGTATTAAAAATTGTTGATGAAAAAGCAAAATTACCTATGTTTGGTACAATTGAATCATTAAATGTTTCGGTAGCTTGTGGTGCTTTTTTGTATGAAGTACTGAGGCAAAGAATGAATTAGTCAATTTTCAATGTGTCAATATGCCAATAATATTTGTACAAAAGAATTTTAAATTACCGAATTGACTCATTTTTTTCCTCCCAAAAACTCATAAATCACTTTCATAGAAGAATTAAAATATTCCTTAATGACTTCTTCAGGTTTTGGTGGCGGATTAAAATTTCCTTTTTCGTCGAAGTTTTTCATAAATGGATCGAGCTCTGGATTGAAATCGGGTTTTTGCCATTCATAAAAAATTGTTTTTCCAAATTGTGGTGTTTTCAAAACCAATGCTAAAGCCAATCCAACGAGAAATCCAGCCAAATGACCTTCCCACGAAACACCTTCTTTCACATTTGGAAACATATACCAAACGCTTCCGCCGTATAAAATTACGATGGTGAATGACAAAGCTACTAATCGGTAATATTTGGTGAAAATACCTTTGAAGAAGATAAAACTCACCAAAGCATAAATTAATCCGCTAGCGCCAATATGGTAACTTGGTCTTCCTAACAACCAAGTTCCTAATCCTGAAAAGAGAATTCCTAAAAATAAGACCACAAACGATTGTTCTTTGTAGAAATATCTCAAAATAGGCAATAAGACCAATAACGCAATGGAATTATTAGCCAAATGTTCAATATCGCCATGCAAAAAAGGGCTGAAAAGAATTCCTTTTAAACCGAAAACTTCCCTTGGATACACACCAAAATGCGACAAACTATGATGAAAATGCAATTCGTACCAAAAAATAGACCATAAAGTCAACACAAAAAATAACGGCAAATAAATGACCGATTTTGTAAACCGAAAAGGATTATCGTGCTGTTTTTCCATATTAATTTGAATTCAAAGATAAAGCCAAAAGAAACTTAATGCTATTTTGTCAGCACAATCTTTTCATTTCGACGAAGGAGAAATATCATAACCCAAAACTTGATGAGATTTCTCCTTCGTCGAAATGAAAAAAAAGAGAAAAAATATGTAATTTTACGTCATGAATCAACCATTAGCCGAACGCATTCGCCCACAACAATTATCGGATTACATCAGCCAATTGCATTTAGTTGGACCTAATGGTTCGTTAACACAACAAATTGCGAAAGGACTAATTCCGAGTTTGATTTTATGGGGACCACCAGGAACTGGAAAAACAACCTTGGCGCAAATTATGGCACAAGAAAGTAAACGCCCGTTTTACCAATTGAGTGCAATACATTCTGGCGTGAAAGACATTCGCGAAGTCATTGAAAAAGCGAAACAAAGCAGTGGTTTATTCACGGCAAAAAATCCGATTTTATTTATTGATGAGATTCATCGTTTTAGTAAATCGCAACAAGATTCTTTATTGGCTGCAGTTGAAAAAGGTTGGATAACTTTGATTGGTGCAACAACTGAAAATCCGAGTTTTGAGGTTATTCCCGCTTTATTGTCAAGATGTCAGGTATATGTGTTGAATGCGTTTACTAAAGACGATTTAGAAGCGCTACTATACCGTGCCATTAAAACCGATGTTCAGCTTCAAAACAAAGACATTCAATTAAAAGAAACAGAAGCGTTGTTGAGACTTTCGGGTGGTGATGGACGAAAATTATTGAATATTTTCGAATTGGTCATCAATACTTCAGAAAGTGATTCCATCGAAATTACGAATGAAAAAGTAATGCAATTGGTACAAAAAAACACGGTATTGTATGACAAAACAGGCGAACAACATTACGATATTGTTTCTGCTTTCATAAAATCGATTCGTGGAAGTGATCCAAATGGTGCTGTTTATTGGTTAGCTCGAATGATTGAAGGTGGCGAAGATGTGAAATTCATTGCCCGAAGAATGCTAATCTTAGCAAGTGAAGATATAGGAAATGCCAATCCAACGGCTTTTATCATGGCAAATAATACATTTCAAGCGGTAGCAACAATTGGCTATCCCGAAAGTCGTATTATTTTGAGCCAGTGTGCGATTTATTTGGCAACGTCTGCAAAAAGCAATGCGAGTTATATGGCAATTGGCAAAGCACAACAAATGGTAAAACAAACTGGCGATTTACCTGTTCCCATTCATTTACGAAATGCACCAAATAAATTAATGAAAGAATTAGGTTATGGAGATGATTACAAATATTCACATGATTTTCCGAATAATTTTGCCGAACAAGAATTTTTACCCACCGAAATTTCTGAAACTAAATTTTTTGAACCAGGTGAAAATGCTCGTGAAAAAGAATTGCGTCAGTTTTTAAAAAATCGTTGGAAAAATAAGTATGGATATTGATTATAATTCTTTAAAACTTAACCTCTATTTTTTCAGAATACACTATTCCATCAAAATCATATTCAAAAAACCAACCACTATTTTTCTTTAAAAGCACTCCTTTATAAATTTCTTTGCCTGCAATAAAAACAGTATCTGATGACGTGCTATAAAGAACCATAATTACATTATCTGAATAATTTACTAATCTATAACCAGATTCTGTAGGAATTGCACGAAGTTCGCTAGTATTAATTATTGAATTAGATTTAAGTACTGGCTTTTCAGTAACTATTTTATCTGCAATATCTGAAGACTTAATCGTTGAACTTTTAGATCCCAAAATTCCTTTTAAGCTATTAAGCGCAGCTCTAAAAGCAATTGGATAAGCCTTGTCATAATTTTTTTCTCTTGTTGAACCTTGATCACTTGTATAAACAACTTTATTGTAACAATCTTTAATCTCAATATTAATTTTTGTAAAAAACATTGTATTACTTTCAGTTGCATCAGCAAATAAGGCAAGGCAACGATTTTTAGCTAACTCATCCGGAAAATTATCCGTATCATAAAACACCTGAAAACCTTCCTTTTCAAAGAATGATTTTGCAATAAAACTAGTATTATATTTGTTCTCTGCTTTAAAAAATTCAAATTTCTTAGGAACAATAACGTACTTATACTTTTCTTGTGCAACTGAAAACGTATAACTCACTAAAAGTAATAGTAATGCTATTTTCTTCATGATTTATAATATATTTTTTAATTCTAATAAATGTTTAATTTGAACAACTTGATTTTCGACTTCAAAATTTTGTTCATTGAAAAAAACAGCTTCAATTCCTGCTTCTTGCGCTCCAATGATGTCGGCTTCGTAACTATCACCTATCATTAAACTTTCTTCTTTCGACGCGTTTGCCAAAGATAATGCAAAATTAAATATGCTACGATGTGGTTTTTTTACTCCTGCCATTTCTGAATTAGTTATAGTTTCAAAATAATGGTCAATGTTAGAGTTTTTTATTTTTTTTGTTTGCACAGAAGCAAATCCATTGGTAATAATATGTAATTGATATTTTGGTTTTAAATAATCTAATAATTCAATTGCACCGTCGAACAAATGATTGTACTCGGGTAAATATTTAATGTATTCTTCTGATAAATGATGAATCATTTCATCCGATACCTCAAAATGTAAAGCATCAAAAACGTCTTTTAAACGATAATAACGTAAATCGTTATGCGAGATTTGATTGACTTGGTACAATTTCCGATAATATTGGTTGCGAGGAATGTAAATATTAAGAAAATCAGATAATTCAATATCAAAACCTTGCTGCTTAAAAATCGTATCAAACGTAAATCCTGAATTTTTATCAAAATCCCAAAGCGTATGATCTAAATCGAAAAAAAGATGCTTTTTATGCTTTAGATTTTGCAAGTCTTCTTATATTTTTGAAACAATTTCAGCATTTTCAATATTGTAAATCCAATCATCTACATCAGTTTCATTAACTTTAAACGTTCCTCTGATAGTTAAATACGTATCCGTCTTTAATTTTGGGAAAATGCCTTTAAATTTTAATCCCGTGATAGTTTCTGGACCTGATTTTCCACAGAAAAAACAAGCTGCGAACACATTTTTACTTAAAGCATAATTTTTGCTGTCAATTGGCACAATAAAACCTGTTAAGTAAACCGTTTTATTATGATACGATTTTAATTTTAAATTCACTTGTGGAAATTCTACTTCCCCATAAGATGCATGTTTTTTACGAATATATTTAATATCGCCTAACATTTTCCATGTCAAAGTATCGTTTGCAATTGTGGTTTTAGTTAAAGTATTAATTTTAATTTTTGAGCTATTTTCAAAACTCATTAAGGAAATAAATACTGTGAAGGCTAAAGCTATTTTTATAATATTATGCATTTGCTAATGTTTTTGATATGTTTAAATTATATGCTTTTATTGCAGGAATCAAAGCTGCAATAAAGCCCACAAATATAGTTACTAAAAATAAAGCTCCTTCTTTTTGCCAAAGAAACTCATACGGATTAAAACTCATTTTAAAATCTGCTTCAGATGAGTTGGACAACAAACTCAATGCTACTCTACCCAAAATCGTACCAAAAATAAATCCAACTACACAAAGTATTAAACTTTCTATCATTACGACTTTTAATAATTGAAATCTTCCTGCGCCATTTACACGCATTAGAGCAAATTCAGATTTTCGCTCTTTTAATGTATTAAATAAGGCAATAAAAATTGAAATTCCTGAAATTAACATAATTCCATAAGCCAAATATTGTAAAGCTGTCACTCCTATTCCAAATAAACCAAATAAACGATTGACTTCAAATGCTGGAGAAACCGCCTGCATTTTTGTATTTTGAGGAATTACTCGTTGCCAAGTTAATTTTGCCATTTGATTACGAATTTTAAGCAAAACCGCCGTGATTTCCATATTGGGTTCGTCTAACGTTAAATCGGTTTTTTGATGCTCCTCGCCTTCTACATGAACATGACCTTCTTCGCCATGTGCAGGGTTTTCTTCGTGCTGATGGTGCATTTGCCAAACACTTGGAATGGTACACAAAATTAAATTATCAACTACTTTTCCGGTTGGTTTTGCAATTCCAACAATTTTATAAGCGTATTGGTCATGCACTTCTCCTTCAGCCGCATCACCATGAGAACCAAAAAATTCATCACCAACTTTTAAAGTTAATTTTTGAGCAATTTCGCTTCCCACTACTACTTCAAAATTCTTTTCAAATAGTTTTCCTTCTGCTAATTTTGCATTATACTTTGCTAAATAATCGGGTGTTGTTCCTAAAATTTTATACCCTCGATAATTATCGCCAAATGCCAGCGGAATTGCTTTTTCAACATACGGATTATTCATCCATACTTTTGCCGAATCAAAATTGATGTTTCCTGTTGGAGCATCTACTTGGTAAACCGAAGACAAAATTAATTGTAGCGGACTTCCTTGTGCGCCTAAAACCAAATCTACATCTTCAATATTGCTGGTAAATTTTTCCTCAAACTGCTTTTCTACTAAAATTAAAGTAGTAACTATTGCTACACTTGAGGTTAATAAAATAATACTCAAAATAGTATTTAATGGTTTGAACCATATATTTTTACATGCTAATTTTGTAATCATGCCAAAGTGATTTTATTAATGAATTTTTCTTTAATTCGACCATCGTGGGTTACAATTAATAAAGCTGCTTTGTATTCTTTTGACAAAGAAGTTAACAATTCGATTACTTTTTCAGCATTTTTATCATCTAAACTCGAAGTTGGTTCATCTGCCAAAAGCACTTTTGGTTCATTTATTAAAGCACGAGCAATCGAAACACGTTGTTGTTGACCAATACTCAACTGTGATGGTAATTTAGATGCTTGATTTTTTATCCCTAATTGTTCTAATATTTTTTTTGCTTTTTGGGTGTGCTTTTCACCCGTTGCCAACCAACTTGCCATTTCTAAATTTTCCAAAACCGTTAATGCTGCAATAAAATACGATTTTTGAAAAACCACTCCAATATGCTTTCCTCTAAATTTATCTGTAGATTTTTCAGAAAGTGAAACAATGTTTGTTTTGTCAATTTCGATTTCACCTTTAGTGGGTTTAAACAATCCTGCTAAAATGTGTAAATAGGTAGTTTTTCCTTTACCTGAATCACCAGTAATTAATAATGTATTTCCAGCTTCACAATACAAATCTGGAAAAATAAACTCCTGCTCTTTACTATAAGAAAAACGAATGTTTTTAGTACTTATCATTATTGTTTTAGCATTAAATTTATGTTGCAAGATAACAAATTTATTAGAAAAAATCTTAAATAAATTCTAATTAATCAAATACCAAAAATATAATGATAAAAATGTTGCTTAACCTAAGCTCTATTTTTTTATTTGATTTTTTACTTACCTAAGTTTAAAATAAAAAGGCTTCAGTCTAATTTATATATAAACCGTTGTCATTATTAAACGATATTTATTTTAAAAATTATCCTTTTATCAAATTTCACATAATTCGTTTAAAATTAATTTGTACCTTACTTTAAGGTTGCTCATGATTTTAATTATTTAAAAATCAATACAATTTAATTATTTTTAATCTTTTAAGTAACTTTTTTATAATACGCAACGAGTTATATTTTAATTTTACTTATTTTTTTTCAAAATTAATTTGTAACTTGCCTAAAAGTTTCTACGCTTGAAAAGAAATAATAACTTAATCATTATTAATAGCATGAGTAATTTTTTCACAATACGCAACAGGTTTGAATAATAAAAATTTGTTTAAAAATCCGTATTTTTGCATTCAACAATATTAAATCATTTATTCTATGAAACAAATTGTACCTACTTTGATTTTAATGCTCCTTGGGAATTTTTCTTATTCACAAATAGGAATTAATAATACTAATCCAAGTACATCACTAGATGTTTCAGGAGCAATAACAAACCGACAATTAAATTTTGCAATTAGCTCTAATGCTGTAAATATTTCAGCAGAAACATCTTTAGCAAATATTACTGGAGCTGCTACTGCAACTGTTACAATCACCTCTTTTACACCAACATTAGACGGAACAAGATTAATTATTTACAACAACACAACTGGTGGATTTAATGCAACTTTTTATGGAACTACAATACCAAGTAATGAAGCTATTGAGTTTATTTACAGCAATAGCACTTGGAAAGGCACAAGCCCAAACATAACAGCATGGTATATAAATGGTACTACTAACGATAACGGTGGGAATAAAACTGGAGAAATTCAACATAATGGTGATTTATTTGCAGGACTCGATGGACTAGTAAGAATAGGACATGGAAACGGTAATTTAGTCTCAAATACAGCATTAGGTAGTGCTGCAATGAACTCTATTACATCTGGAAATCAAAATACAGCAGTTGGTTACCAAACATTGAGAAACAATACAACTGGTCAAAGCAATACCGCTGTTGGTCATCAGGCTCTGGTAGGCAATATAGATGGTACTGGAAATTCTGCAATTGGTATTCAATCATTATTCAGTAATACAGCAGGAGGTAGTAATACCGCAAGTGGATTTCAGACTTTATTCAGTAATACGACTGGTAGTAACAATACTGTAAGTGGTTCGCAAGCTATGAGAAATAATACAACTGGTGCTAATAATACAGCAACTGGTAATGGTGCTATGTATAGTAACTTGACAGGAGTTTTCAATACAGCTACCGGTGTATCTGCTCTTTATAACAATATTGGTGGTCAAAGTAACGTAGCAAATGGGTATCAAGCATTGCAAAATAATACGGAAGGTCTTAGCAATGTAGCAGTAGGTAGAGAAAGCCTAAAGATGAATCTTACTGGTAACTTTAATACTTCTATTGGTATTTATTCATTGGAACAAAACACAGCGAGCAACAATACCGCTTTAGGTGCATTGGCAATGAGACAAAATACAAGTGGTACTCAAAATGTAGCAATAGGTGTAAATGCTCTTAGAAGCAATACTACTGGGACTAATAATACGGCTGTTGGTGCTTTTGCTTTAAGTGTTGTAAATTCAAATAACAATACTGGAATAGGAACAAACAGTTTTTTCAAAACAACAACTGGGATCGCAAATACTGGTATAGGATTTTTAACTGGTAGCGAAAATATAACTGGCTCAAATAATACTTATGTTGGAAGTTATGCTGGAAGATTTAACACAAGCGGAAGTAGTAATAGTCTTTTAGGCTATGAAAGTTTCGCAATAAATACTACTGGAACTAATAACGTAGCACTTGGATTTCGCTCATTCAACAATCAAACGTCAGGAAATGGAAACGTTGGAATTGGCGCAAATAGTGGGGATAACCAAGTAACTGGTTCTAATAATATAGCTATCGGTAACGCACAAAAATTAGCAGATATAAATGGTTCAAATCAACTAAATATTGGAGGTGTACTATTCGGTACTGGTTTAACTGGTAGTGTAATAGCACCAGCGGGAAATATTGGTATTAATACTACAAATCCAAACAATAAACTTGAAATTAAACATGAAACAAATGGAAATTCGGGATTGAGATTTACCAACTTAACTTCTGGTTCAACAATAGTAACTCCTTCTCCAAGTGGTAAAGTCTTAACAGTTAATGCAAATGGAGATGTGATTTTAGTTTCTTTAACGGATTTGTTAAAAGCAGAAAGAGATGCAAATATACAGTATGGTATATCGGGTTCAAATGTTAATTATGGAACTATTATTTATCATAATTATGATGGAAGTTATAGTAATAATCTTGTTTTACCAGCTTCTGCACCATACATAGGATTTGAATTAAGTGTTTTTTGTGGATCAACTTTTAGTACTATAATAACAACAACAAATACAGATATGGCTTCTAGCGCAACTATCACAACAGGTAATACGAAACATTTTAAATGGGGTGGATCAAAATGGCAATTGTTAAATTAATATAGAGATATATGGTGTATCTTATCTTAACACTTTTTAATCAAATAACTAGGTGATTTTTTTTATTGATGCTTAAACTCTGTTAATCCTCAACCGCCATATTTATAAACATGCCTCAAAAAGTTAGACACTATTTGGGGCATTTTTTATGGAAATAAAATTAAATATTATTACATATTTAAATTAGAATGTGTAGAATTAGTTTTAAAGAAACATTATTCAATAAGTCTATTTCTAATTTAAAGGGTTTAAACAGATCTGATGTTCTCAAGTGCGTTAGTTTTTATAAAGCTTATGGAGAATATGGATTATTGGCACGAAGTAGTTTTTATTACCATCAAAAACAAAACAAATTACCTGATAAATATAAAGTGATTAAAGAGTTAATAAAATTAATTTATCATAAACATAAAGGTCTCTATAGATATAGACGAATAATTGATGAACTCCAAAACCAAGTAATCATAATCAATCATAAAACTGTTTTAAGATTAATGAAAGTATTAGGATTAAAAAGTATTATTCGAGTAAAAAAACACAAATCATACAAAGGAGAACAAAGTAAAATTGTTGCTAATGTTTTGAAAAGAAATTTTAAAGCAACAACCCAAAATCAGAAATGGGCAACCAATGTAACCGAGTTTAATGTGGCTGGAAATAAGTTGTATTTATCACCAATAATTGATTTTAACCAAGAAATAATCAGCTATGAACTAACCTAACGACCCGTTTTTAATGAAATAATAATGATCTAAAAAAAGCATTTGAAAAAATACCCGACAATACTAATCTCATTCTACATTCTGATCAAGGTTGGCAGTATCAAATGAAACAGTATCAAAATTTGCTCAGATAAAAAGTAATAACACAAAGTATGTCAAGAAAAGGAAATCGTTTAGTTAACGGTTATTTTAGAAAATGACAACAATGAACACTACAACGACAAAAAAGTCAAACCGATTAGCAACACTGAAAACGTAGAAACTTCAAACGAAACCCTTTTTCATTACAAGCAAATCGGAAATATTTTTACTTCTGAGTATTCAGGAGGGAAGATTAAATATGGACATCTCATTGGTTTGGTTGACCATTTAGAAAATACAGAAATGCGGTATCATCAAGTAAATGACAAAGACGAATTGATGATGTGTATTTGCAAATCAATACCAAAAATCCGTATCTACGAAAATTGGGAATGGACTTCGGGAAATAAATCAAAAAGAATATAAATAATTGAATAACAATAAACTAAAAACACAATGAAACATAAACACAATTATAAACTAACTGCGATATGGAACGGGAACAAAGGTGACGGAACTAAAAATGTAAGAACCTATGACCGAAGCCACACAGTTTATATTGAAGGAAAACCTGAATTATTCCTTACTACGGATAGTCCTGCTGTTGGAGACAAATCAAAATTGAATCCTGAAGATTTATTGGTTACAGCCATTTCATCATGTCATATGCTTTCGTACTTGTATGTATGTGCAATAGAAGGAATAGTAATTACAGCTTACACTGACAATGCCACAGGTATTATGATTGAAAAGGCAAGTGGTGGTGGAAGTTTCAAAGAAGTAACCTTAAATCCAATCTTTTATGTAGCAGACGAAAGTATGGTAGAAAAAGCTATCATGTTGCACGACAAAGCTCACGAAATATGTTACATAGCTAATTCTGTGAATTTTGAAGTAAAGTGTAATCCAATCTGCAAAGTAGGATAAACAATTGTATGAAAACTTGCATAGAACAGACAAAATTAAAAAATAAATGTTAGAAATTAGGCAATGCTGTGAAAACTGTGGCAAAAGTTTGCTAAACGACTCAAATGAGGCAATGATTTGCACTTTTGAATGTACATTTTGCACTCAATGCGTGGTAAATATTTTAGAAAATGTTTGTCCCAATTGTGATGGTGGTTTTGAAAGAAGACCAACACGCCCAAATTCACAATTAAGCAAATATCCAATAAGCAATGATAAAGTATTTAAACCAATAGAATTTAATAATTTTTTAGAGATGGATAAGACATTAACCCACGAAAAAGATGAAATATCAACTAGGCAACATAAAACAAGTAAATGATGATAAAATAAAAACAACCTCTAACACCGGTTTCACGAAATTTTGGGGCTTTGGATTTATCAGAATTGGTAATTTTTGAAACTAAATTTTGTCTTTATTTGTAATAAATAGTTTTGAAAATCAGCAATTTCATGAAACGGCGACACGATAATGCTATCATTGAAAACTTCTTCGGAATACTAAAGTCAGAACTGTTTTACCTTAAAAAATACAATTCAATAATTCAATTGAAAGGAGAAATTCAAGAGTATATTATCTATTATAATAACCAAAGAATCAAATTTAAACAAAATGAGCCCGATTAAATATCGAGCTTATTATTATCAAAATTAATTATAAATTTGTCTAAACTTTTAGGTGCAGTCTATTTTTTCTATGTTGTTTTTTTACCAAAATTTTTAACCATCTTAAAACCTCTCATCAACAAAAATACCACTGATCCGAATGCAATTCCAACTCCAAATTCAGCTACAATTGAAGAAATATTTTGTGGTACTAAATGATGAACATATTCAATATTATGAAGAAAAATACCACCAGAAACTAAAATAAGCGCAATAGTTCCTAGTACAGCCAAAAATTTGATAACCAATGGCAAGGCTTTGATTAAAACGCTACCTAGATTAAATAAAAAACCTTTTTTATTACCTTTTTTCATTAAATAAAATCCCGCATCGTCCATTCTTACAATTAAAGCTACAATTCCATAAACTCCAATAGTGGCAATAATTGCGACAAAAGTTACACTCAAAATTTGGGTAATTAACGGATGTTCTTTTTCCATTGCCGTTCCTAAAGCGATAATGACAATTTCAAGCGAAAGAATAAAATCGGTTTTAATTGCCGAACTCACTTTTGCTTTTTCAGAATGTTCTTCATTTTCTTCCAATTTACTTTCTTTGATAACTTCTTCGCCTTTTTTAGCATGATGAAAAAAGTATTCGATAATTTTCTCCACACCTTCATAGGCTAAGTAAACTCCTCCGATGATTAAAGCTGCTTTAATTGCTGGCGGATACAACCAATTCAAAACAAAAACTACCGGTAGAATAATCAATTTATTGATAAACGATCCTTTTGTAATCGCCCACAGTACTGGAATTTCTCTTGAAGCTAAAAATCCAGTCGCCTTTTCAGCATTCACTGCCAAATCATCTCCTAAAATTCCTGCTGTTTTTTTGGTTGCTAATTTACTTGTCATTGCTACATCATCCATTAATGCAGCGATATCGTCTAAGATTGCGAAAAATCCTGATGCCATATAATTTTATTTTAGATTTAATTTTCTTTGAATACCTTTCAAAACTACGCTAAAGTTTTTTTATTAAAAACATTTTTTGTCTGAAAAGCGCTATACAATTTTATTTCTTCAAAAAATTAATATTACGTAGTAAGCCTTCATATTTGGTTCGCTTTACGGCTGAATTTTTAAATACTTTCTGAAAAGTATCCGTCGTAATTTCTTCCCAATCGGATTTTGAGAAATTTAAAATGTCTAAATTCGATTGAAAAAGGGGTTCATTGTGTGGTTTTGAAAATCGATTCCACGGACAAACATCTTGGCACACATCGCAACCAAACATCCAATCGTCTAATTTACCTTTCATTTCTTGTGGTAAATTATCTTTCAATTCGATAGTGAAATACGAAATACATTTGCTTCCATCCACAACATACGGAGCAACGATTGCTTCCATAGGACAAGCATCTAAACAAGCAGTGCAACTTCCGCAATGATCAGTTGTTGGTGTATCATAATCTAATTCCAAATCCACTATTAATTCGGCAATAAAATAGAATGATCCGACTTTCTGTGTGATGAGATTGCTGTTTTTTCCAACCCAACCCAAGCCACTTTTTGCCGCCCAAGCTTTATCTAAAACCGGTGCCGAATCCACAAAAGCTCTGCCTGAAACTTCTCCTATTTCGGTTTGAATGAAATGTAATAATTCCTTCAATTTTTCTTTTATGACATGATGATAATCTTGCCCGTAAGCATATTTTGAGATTTTATAAGAATCCTGGTTTTGAATTTCGGAAGGATAATAATTCAATAATAACGAAATTACACTTTTAGCATCATCTACCAATAAAGTTGGATTCAAACGTTTGTCAAAATGGTTTTCCATGTAACTCATTTGACCGTTCATGTTTTGATTTAACCAATTTTCTAAACGAGGCGCTTCTTCTTCCAGAAAACCAGCTTTAGAAATACCGCATGACAAAAAGCCCAGTCTTTTGGATTCAGTTTTTATTAATTGAGTGTATGATAATTTAGAATTCAGAATTTAGAATTTAGAACATTGAAATCTACTTATTATTTATTCTGTTTTTCGTATTCTTAATAATTGTAACAAAAATTGCTGTTAATTCATTTGCTTCTTTAAGTAATATCTTTAAGTCATCATTATTTTTCCAATTCATTTCTGTTACAACTTCTAACCAAAACAAAGTTTCATCTGTCTCTTCTAAAACTATGTTCATCTTTGATAAAAATTCAGCATCACTTCTTCCTCTACAAGCAGAACGATAATTTGCACCAACAGATGAACCAGATTTTGCGATTTGATTTATAATTATCTTTTTTACAATTGAATATTCCAAACTTTCTGCAAAATTCAAAATATTAATTGTGAATTGTTTAGTTCTATTCTTTAAATCTTTATCTTGGTGCAGCATAGATTTCTAAATTCTCATTTCTAAATTAAAAAAGTCCTCCTTGAATGTTATTTTTAATTTTACCCAAATGTTTATAAGCTTTTTCAGTAACTTCTCTTCCGCGAGGTGTTCTCATGATGAAGCCTTCTTGAATTAAAAAAGGTTCGTATACTTCTTCAATGGTTTCACCACTTTCGGAAACTGCTGTAGCTAATGTTGATAATCCTACTGGTCCGCCTTTGAATTTTTCGATTATGGTTAATAGAATTTTATTATCCATTTCATCTAAACCGTGTGCATCTACATTAAGTGCTTTTAGTGCAAATTTTGCAATTTCGATATCGATTTTTCCGTTTCCTTTGATTTGAGCAAAATCGCGCACACGACGTAACAAAGCATTGGCTATACGAGGTGTTCCTCTACTTCTCCCAGCGATTTCAATTGCTGCTTCCATTGTAATTGGCATTTTTAAAATGGATGAACTACGTTGAACAATTGTGGTTAATAATTCAGTGTTGTAATATTGTAATCTGCTTTGAATTCCAAAACGAGCACGCATTGGTGCTGTTAATAATCCTGAACGAGTGGTAGCTCCAACTAAAGTAAATGGATTCAAATTGATTTGAACCGTTCTTGCATTTGGACCCGATTCAATCATGATATCAATCTTGAAATCTTCCATTGCCGAATACAAATATTCTTCAACAATTGGACTTAAACGGTGAATTTCATCAATAAATAAAACATCCCTTTCTTCCAAATTTGTCAATAATCCAGCTAAATCACCAGGTTTATCCAAAACAGGACCAGAAGTAATTTTAATTCCTACTCCTAACTCGTTAGCCAAAATATTCGCTAAAGTTGTTTTTCCTAAACCAGGAGGTCCGTGAAACAAGGTATGGTCTAAGGCTTCTTTTCGTAGATTAGCCGCTTGTACAAAAACAATTAGATTTTCTAATACTTGATCTTGTCCAGCAAAATCATCGAAACTTAGTGGGCGCAATGCCTTTTCGATATCAATATCTTGCGGAGAATAGGATTCTTTATTTGGATTCAAATTATCGTTCATAAAAGCAAAGATAAGTAAAGTTATAAAACAAAAACCTCTCCGATTGGAGAGGTTTGTATATTGTGGAAAAAATCTTAGTGATGTAAAACTTCTTCTCCTT
>Ga0075152_10001838_pt1 | contig 15280 bp, 17 predicted proteins | sample JI61114C2DNA_FD_70964 | JGI IMG/M metagenome (GOLD analysis project Ga0075152, IMG submission 70964) | Wastewater effluent complex algal communities from Wisconsin, to seasonally profile nutrient transformation and Carbon sequestration -... | ecosystem: Engineered > WWTP > Effluent > Algae...
GAGGGTCCCTCTTTGTGGATGGATGAAGCGGGTGTGACTTACGCTTCCTTCGGCGAGTGCGTGTCGCAATGCTCGGCTTCGGGCTCGGTCTCTTCGACCTGCGCGTTGTCTTTGAGGAACTGGAGGGCGTTTTCGAGGATGAGGTCTTCGCGGACGCCATCGATCATGCCGTTCTTCTGGGCTTCCTGGACGAATTTCTTCACGGGCTGCTTCTGACGGGCGGCGATGTTGGCGAGCGCCATCATGAGCTGCTGGTCGTTGGCGATGATGCCTTCCTTCTTGGCGATCTCGCCGAGGATGAAGCTGACCTTCACGCTGTTGCGAGCCTGCTGGGTGGCGCTGCTGAGGATCTCGTCCTGCTGCTTGATGAGCTCTTCCTGTGGCACGCCCTGCTGCATGGCACGCTGGGCGATGTCGTTGGTGCGGCGCTGGGCTTCGCGGTTCACAACTTCCTGGGGGAGGTCGAATTCGAGCTTCTCGACGATGTGGCCGATGACCTGGTTAGCCTTGTCGTTTTCGCGATTCTGCTCGCGGCGGCGGCGGATGGCTTCCTTGACTTCTCCACGCAGGGTTTCCTCGGTCATGTCTTCGCCGCCGATCTTCTTGATGAACTCGGCGTCGATGGCTGGGATGGCCTTGTTCTTCACGCCTTTGCAGGTGGTGGCGAGGGTGATCGTCTTGCCGCGCAGGGCTTCAAACGGGAACTCCTCGGGCAGGGTGATGGTGAGCGTGCGCTCTTCGTCTTTGACGGTGCCGACGAGGCCGGCGTAGAAGCCGGGGAGGAAGTCTTCCTCGGCGTCGAGGAGGAACCAGTTCTCTTCGATGCCGTGGAGATGGTTCGGCGCGTCGGGCATGACTTCGGCGAGGGGCTGGCCATCAAGGCTGCCTTTATAGCCGAGCACGACGACATCGCCATTGGCGGCAGCGCGGTCCACGTCTTCAAAGGAGGCGTAGCGCTCGCGGAGGTGGAGGAGATCGTGGTCGATGTCGGCATCGGTGACTTCGATGCGGGCGAGTTTGACGGGGATGCCTTTGTACTCGGGCAGCTCGAACTTCGGCGTGAGGCTGAGCTCGGCGCTGAAGGAGAAGCTCTTGTCGGTGTCGTGCGTCATGCGGTCGTTCACGCCGAGGACGGAGAGGACGTCGAGACCTTCACGCTTCACGGCCTCGCGGAGGCCGTCATTGATGAGCTGGCGCTCGAGCTCGGACTGGATGTCCGCGCCATGGCGCTTTTCGACGGCGGAGGCGGGGACTTTGCCAGGGCGGAAGCCGGGGAGGCGGACGTTCTGAGCGTAGTAGGCGACGATGCTTTTGCGCTGCTTGGCGACTTCTTCGCCGGGCACCCGGATGTGGGCGACGGCGCGGCAGTTGGGCTGGTGTTCGACGTTGATGGTCATGATGAAAGACAGGTCGGGGGTTGAGGGGATCTTACACCGGGCAGTTCACACACGCCCGGGGAAAAAGGGCGCGCAGGCTAGGCGACTTTGCAGGTTTGGCAAGGGCGGGGTGAAACGGGTGGATTTCGGGTGGCTGGGAGGCGCGGACTCGTTAAGGGAGAAGCATGATACTTCCCCGACGCATCCTCATCACCGGTGCCAATGGCGTGCTCGGCCAGGCCACGGCGCGCTACTTCCTGGAGCGTGACCCGGCCTGCCATGTCCACCTCGGTGTGCGGGAGCGGCGTGACGGGGCGGAGGCGCTGGTGGCGGAGTTTGCCGGACGTGCCTTCCTTTGCCCCCTGGAGATCACGAGTGCGGAGGCCTGGACGGCGGCGGTGGCACAGATCGAGGCGCTAGGCGGAGCGCTGAATGTGCTGATCAACAACGCTGGCTATCACGATGATGCTTTGCTGGCCTCCATGACCGCCGGCCAATGGCATGGCGTGCTGGAGGCGAATCTGAGTGCGGTCTTCCTGGGCTGCCAGGCGGTGATGAAGCCAATGATGACGCAGCGCTGGGGCCGCATCGTGAATGTGGCTTCCCTCAGTGCGCTGCACTCCCCCGCCGGGCAGACAAACTACGCGGCGGCAAAGGCGGGCGTGATCGGGCTGACGCAAAGCCTTGCCAAGGAGACTGCGCGTCTCGGCATCACGGTGAATGCCATTTGCCCAGGCCATATCGAGGGCGCTCTGCCCGCCGACTGGAGCGAGGAGCAGATCAAAGCGGTGAAGCGGGAGACGCCGATGCGGCGCTTTGCCAGGCCGGAGGAGATCGCCGCAGTGGTTTTCTTTCTTGCCAGCCCTGAGGCGAGCTATATGACTGGCGCGGCCCTCAAGCTAGATGGTGCCCTCGTTTAATTCCCTCCCCCAGCCCACGACACCGACTCACGAATGAATCTCCGCCAGCGAATCAAGGAAGTGATGGCCAGCGAACTGATGCTGGAAGTGAGTGTGGATGAGATCGCCGATGAAGCACCTCTCTTTGGCCCGAACGGCATCGGTTTGGACAGCGTGGATGCGCTGCAACTCGTGGTGGCCATCGAGAAGCACTTCAAACTGAAGATCAGCGATCAATCGAAGGCGCGGGAGATGCTCCACAGCGTTGAGAGCATCGCCAAAGCCATCGAAGAAGCGGGTCTGGCGTGAGCCGCCGCGCAGTCTGCGTAGCATGAAAAAGGCGCTGCCGATCCTCCTCAAACTGGCAGTCACCACCGTGCTGCTGGGGATGATTTTCCGCGAGCATCGCTTCACCGAAAGCATCCTGCCGCATCTCCGTGTGCTGGGGGTGAATTGGGCGTGGACTCTGGCCGGGCTGGCCAGTGTGGGCATCTCCATCTGGCTCAGTGCGCTGCGCTGGGAGGTGCTGCTGCGCGGGCAGGAGCACCCGGTGCCGGGCCGGGAGGTGCTGCGTGTCACGATCATCAGCAATTTCTTCAACATCACCTCCATCGGCGCGCTGGGCGGAGATGCCTACCGCGTGCTGGCGCTCATGAAGCATCCCGGTGCCCGACGTCTGCCGATCATGGTCTCCGTGATGCTGGATCATCTGCTCGGGATGATGGGCCTGGGCATCCTCTTCCTCTCCTGCCGTGTGGTGTATGATGACCGGCTGGCCACGCTCAGCACCGAGGTCCGCACCATCCTCCAGGGCTTCGAGATGTTCATGGCTGGCAATGTCATCTTTGTCATCCTCTCCGCCATCTCCTTCACGCCGCATCTTTATAGCTGGGGAGAGAAGCAGTGGCCGAAGATACTCGGCTATGCGCCACTGAAGAGCTTCGCCAATGCCTGTGATGCCCTGCGCCGTGACTGGCGCGGCTCGCTGATCGCGTCCGTGCTCTCGATCCTGCTCTTCGCCTTCCACTTCCTCTCCTTCCACTGCGCCATCTTTGCTGTCGGTGGCAAGGCTCAACTCATCGAAGTGATGGCCGCCATGCCCATCGTGGATACCGTTGCCGGGCTGCCGATCTCCGTCTCGGGTCTCGGCGTGCGGGAGAAGACCTTCGAGGCGCTCATCCACGCGCTCACAGGCATCCCCGGAGCCACCGCCGTCTCGGCCTCACTCGTCGGTTGGCTGATGGGCGTGGCCTGGGGCGTGGTGGGAGGAGTCATGTTTTTACGAGGTGTACCAGCGAGTATCTCGGAGGCTGATTCGCCGCCGCGGGATGCTGGGGAAGGAATGACGAAACCCGAATGACGAATGACGAAAGAAGCCCCAATACCGAATGTCCAAATGGCAGCGCCTGGCGCTGAGCTTCGTCATTCTCGAATAGCTGTCTCACTCGGCGCCTCGTTCCTCGGCTATGCCACGCATTCGGGCTTCCTGGCGAGGCTGCATGAACTCGGGGTGAGACCGGTGGCAGTCGGTGGATCATCGGCGGGAGCCATCGCCGCCGGGCTGTATGCCTCGGGCCTGCCTTTGGACAAGATCCGCGAGGTCGTGACCTCCTGGACCTTCCGCCAGTCCTTCATCCGCCGGACGCCCTGGCTCACCCACTACATCAGCAATACCTTCTTTGAGCGTCATCCCGGTGTCTTCAAACCCGATGCCGCCGTGGCCTACCTGGAAGCACTCCTCGGTGGCCGCCAGATCGAGGATCTAAAAGCCCCACGCTACCTCGCCGCCGTCAGCAATCTCGATGATGAGACCACGCACTTCCTGCAAAGCGGCTCGCTCGCCCGCGCCATGGTGGCGAGCTGCTGCGTGCCTACCATCTTCTCGCCGCTGAAGCACGCGGGCATGACCTGTTTTGACGGCGGTATCGCCCATGAGACGCCCATCGATCCCTGGCTGGAAGATGACAGCGTGGACACCATCATCCTGCACCGCATCTCCCACCACGGCACCCATGAACCCCGGATGGTGCCCATGAGCCTGATCAATCTCACCGGTCGATCCCATGCCTGTGTCAGTGATCAGCTCCTGCAATATCGCCTGCGGCTGGCAAAGATGTATGGCAAGCGCGTCTTTGTGCTGACCACCGAGCACGACCGCCCCGCGCTCTTCTCCGGCAAACAGATGCCCAGCTTTTACGAAGCCGGAGCAGCCGCCGCTCAGCGCTTCTTCGAGACTGAACTGAGCGTCGCTTGACCTCTCGACCAGCCTCGACCACTTCACGCCCCACCTCATGTCCACCCCACAGCGCATCGTCCTCAAGTTCGGTTCCGGTATTTTGACCAAGCTCAAAACACCCGAGCCAGACCCGGTGCAGCTCCGCAAGCTCGTCGAGGCCGTGGCTTTGATGAAACAGGCCGGGCACAGTGTCGTGGTGGTCAGCAGTGGTGCCGTGGCCTCCGGGCTGAAGCCCCTGGAGATGGCCACCCGCCCAACTGACATGACGACGCTCCAGGCCCTGGCCGCCGTGGGGCAGACCCATCTCATGCACGCGTATGAGAATCTGCTGCGTGATCACGGACTGCATGTGGCGCAGCTTCTTGTTACGCATGAAGACCTCGCCCAGGAAGAGCGGGCTCAGCGCGTGAAGGCGACTTTGGAACGCCTGCTGGAGTTCCCCCAAATCGTGCCCGTCATCAACGAGAACGACAGCGTTGCCATCGAAGAACTGCGCTTTGGGGATAACGACAAGCTCTCCTCCCGCATCGCCTGCCTTTGGCAAGCCGATACCCTCATCCTGCTCACCAGCGCCCCCGGTTTGCTGCGTGACATGAAGCGCCCTGAAGAAGGCCCCATCCCCGTCGTCGAGGACGTGGATGCCGTGATCCATCATGCCCAGGAGGAAAAGACTGCCCTCGGCACCGGCGGCATGATTTCCAAACTCCGCGCCGTGCAAGACGCTGTGAACAATGGCGTCCAATGCATCATCGCCAGCGGCCGCCAGGCCGAGCAACTGCCCGCCGTGGTGGAAGGCGGCGGAGTTTGCACGAGATTCACGGCTAGGAAACAGACATCGGCCCTGTGAATGACGAATGAGTAAATCCGAATGACGAAGGAAGCCCCAAGCTCGAATTCCGAAACACACTCATCGCCACCGAGAGATTTCTGACCTCGTCATTCGTGCTTCGTCATTATTTAGTCATTCGTGCTTCGAAATTCGTCATTCCCCATGTCTCTATGAAACACCTCTTAGCCATCTTTTGCTTGCTCGCCCTGCCTGCGCTCGCCGCAGACACGCTGCACATCTTCACCTGGGCAGATTACATCAGCCCGGAGGCCATCGAGTCGTTTGAGAAAAAGCATTCCTGCCGCGTCGTCATCGACACCTTTGACTCAAACGAGTCCATGTACGCCAAGCTCAAAGCGGGCGCGAAGGGTTACGACCTCATCTTCCCCACCAGCTACATGATCCAGCTCATGGTGAGCGAGGGCATCATCGGCGAGCTCGATCATGCGAAGCTGCCGAACCTGCCGAACATCGACCCCGCCGTGCTCGACAAGGTCTCTGACAAAACCATGCGCCACAGCGTGCCCTACACCCTCGCCTACACCATCCTCGCCTGCCGGAAGGACAAGGTGCCGAACCCCGAGTCGTCTTGGGTCATCTTCCAGCGCCCGGACATCGCCCAACGCATGACTTTACTCGACGACATGCGCGAGACCATCGGCGCGGCTTTGAAATCACTCGGTCACAGCATCAATACCCGCGATGAAGCCAAGCTCGCCGCCGCACAGGCAGTCCTGCTGAAGTGGAAAGCCCAGGCGGCCAAGTTTGACAATGAAGGCTACAAAGCCGGGCTCGACTCCGGGGAGTTCACGCTCGTGCAGGGTTACAGCGGCGATCTCTGGCAGGTCGCCCAGGAGAATGACAAGATCACCCTCATCATCCCACAGGAAGGGCTCGTCATGGGCTGTGATGAAATGGTGATCCCCAAGTCCGCCCCGCAGGCAGCACTGGCCCATGCTTTCATCAATCACCTGCTCGATGCCGACACCGCCGCCGAGAACATGCAATGGTCAGGCTACCTCTGCCCAAACACCGCCGCGCTGAAAAAGGTGAGTCCCGAGTTCCTCAGCAATCCCGCCGTCACCATCCCCGAAGCCATCCGCGCGAAGAGTGAAGTTATCCAAGACCTCGGTCCCGACCTCGCGAAATACACGAAGGTCTGGGATGCTGTGAAGAGGTAGCTATTTCCCGTCCAGCCCGAGCTTCATGAAGCGCGGCAGATAGACCTGCAAGGCACTGACGAGCGCCTCGGCGAAGCGTTGACGGCCTTCGGGAGTATCCCGCAGACGAACGCGGTTCGCCTCGACCTGCAAGCCAGCCACCTTCGGGTTCTCAGGAACATGGCGGAAGACCGTGTATCCACCGCGATAATACGGCTCGCTCGGCACCGGCATCCGAGGACTCGGCGTGGCGCGGAAGCCGCGTGCTTCGAGCAGGGACCCGAGACTCTCCGGCCCGTGCAACAGTGCCGTGTATTCGAGGTCAGGATTCAGCTTCATGATCAAAGCGAGACTGCCCGCCTTGATGAACTCAGGTACATTCATCTCAGCGGCAGGCTTTCCATAATCAGGCGCTGCGTGCAAATACCCCAGCTCCACCCGCACATCCGCATGACTCTGCCCATGGAGGTCGATGAAAAAGGCTTTCCCATGCCGCGCCACGGCAGCCTTGAGAGCTTCCTCGATGAAGGCGTGATACTCCCCCCAGACCTTTTCGGCAGTCTTGTCACCCTGAGCCGCCTCTTTGATCTCGCGGTTCGGGTCCAGCTTGCTGCGGTGCAGATGGCTGATGATCAGAGGCATCTGCCTGCCAGTGGCCTTCTTCACCTCCGCTGCGATGCGCCGCGCCAGATCCTGCGTGTTCGAGTCCTCACTGCGCACACCATAGGTCCGGTTTGCCACCGCCTCAGGCTTCAGCTTGCCACCATGCGGCGATGAAATCACCAGCGGCAGATCGCCAGGGACATACTCGGTGAACTTGTCACTGCCAAAGACAGCGACTCCGACCTCACGCTCCGCTGAATAAATCAGCCCGCTGCAGAGGAGCGCTGACAATAATAGAATAGGTTTCATGAATGGATGGTGATCACAGCCGACCACGCAAAAGACCACGGATGGAGCGTGGATCGCGGCGCATGTCGAGCACAGCCACCACCGTGCTTACCTCGGGTTCGATGACGTAGTAAATGCCAAAGTAGGAACGCCGGATGATCGCCCGTCTGAACTGGCGATACTTCTTCGGGAACATCTCCGGGTTCCACTCGATCCATGCAGCACACTCCCTGAATCGCTGCATGAAATCCTGCTCACCAAGAAGCTTCCAGGACTCATAGAAGTCTCTGGCATAGCGGAGGTCGTGCTCCACGGGCTCCAGAAACTCAACCGGCCGACTGTTCATGCCTTGGCAAGACGCTGTTCGAGTTCCTTGAGAGTGAGGCGTTTCGTTTTGCCTGCCTGGTAGTCACTCCAGCGTTGATCCAACGTTTCTTGATGCCAGCGAGGCACGGCATTCGCGTCACCAATGCTGGAGAGCCAAAGCTCATCAGCCAGCTTCATGCGTTTGGCCTTTGGCAGGCGTGCAAGCTCGGGGAAATCAGTGAGGCTCATGAAATGAAAATAACGACTGACGCAGATGAGGCAAGCCACGATCACGGCAGCCGCCAGGCAGCACGCAGGTAATCGTAATCCGCCGCCGGGAGCAAGACATAGTGCGGGTAGGCGGCGGGATCGACCCAGCGGATGAGACGCTCCAGATTCTCCACGGCCATCGTCGTGCAGCCCGCGCTCGGTTTATCCACGCCACGACGGACATGGAAAAAGATGGCGCTGCCATAGCCCGGCGCGGCGGGCTTCTGATTGTGGCGGATCTCCAGCATCCACTTGTAGGCGGCATCACCGAGGCGCATCTTTTGCTTCTCAAACCATGGCGGGATGCGCCGTGGGTCCACGCGCACATGCTGGTTGTAGTAGGGGTTCTGGGGATCATCCACATACGCGTCCAGCGGCCCCACCTGATGATACGGCCAGCGCGCGCCGGACGGCCCCTGCGCGGCGTAACCAAAGAGCAGACCAAGCTGAAACACACCCGCCGGAGCACGCCAGTCTTTCTCCACCTTCATCGGCACGCCATTGTTTGGTGGCGTGAAGACTCCCCTGCCCCAGGCCAGACCTTTCTTACCCAGCAGCACCGGAAAGGGCTTGGCAAACACTGGCTGCCAGGGATCGCGTGCGGAAGCTCTTTGGAAGCATTGCAGTGAGGCGGTATTCGAAGTCCACGAGGGCGCGCGCGCCACGATGACCTGGCGCGTGGAGTTGCCGAGCTGGGCCTGTGCCGACATGATTAATCCGAATATCCCCCCCAAAAGCAGCGGGCCAAGCAGAGCACGAAAAGATGGAAACGAAGCGCGATTCATAGGGGTGTGATCACATGGTATGCACTGGAAAAACATTTTTGCCCAGCGCGGACAGTTTTAGGATTGCCTGCTCAAACACGAACCGAATATAAACGCAATATCAACTCTGTCGGGACAACAAGTTGGCTTCAGGTTTTGGGGGTTTTTTTCCTGAGCGTCAATTCCCGACAGAGTTGTTTTTTTGTGCCCAAGCGCTAGCTCTCCGCGCCTCCACACCTCCACCAGTCTCAAAGCTTCCCCCCGAATGCCCGTCCCGACCGTCCGCTTCAAGCACGCCCGCTTCTCCGCCCGCTTCCCCGAGACCTACAGCTACTCGCGCTCGCATTACTGGATGGCCCCCGTCGAGGGACAGGAGGGCCTGTGGCGCGTCGGCTTCACCAAATTCGCCACGCGCATGTTGGGCGAGTTGGTTGATTCCGACTGGAAACCCAAGGATGGCGACTCTGTCGAGCCCGGCCAGACCATCGGCTCCGTCGAGGGCTTCAAGGCAGCCTCCGATGTCTATTGCGTGATGAAGGGCAGCTTTGTGGAAGGCAATCCCTACCTCAAAGAAGACGCCTGCGTCGTGCGCACGGACCCCTATGAAGTCGGCTGGCTCTACTCCGTGAAAGGCGAGCCCGAAGACGAGCACCTCGACGTCCATGGCTACATCGCCCACCTCAGCGCCATCATCCAGCGCATGGCCGAAGAAGGCCACGGTGAGGAAGGCGCGCCCGAAGAGTGATCCTTGCCGCAGGTCGAGCACCACACTTGCCCGCACTGGCAATCGCATCCACTCTCCGCGCCTCTTTTGCCCAGCCCCGCCATGCCCCAGCTCCATCTCCAGCCTGACTTCGATGCCTTCCGCGCCCTCGCTGCGAAAGGAAACCTCGTGCCAGTGATGGCAGAGCTGGCCGCTGACTACGAGACGCCCCTCTCCGCCTTCCAAAAGATCCACGACGGCCGCTGCGCCTTCCTGTTGGAATCCGCCGAACTCACCCAGCACTCAGGCCGCTACTCCCTGCTCGGCAGTTCCCCGCGCCTCATCTTCACCGCGCGTGGCAAGGAGATCGAAGTCGAAGAGCGCGGCAAGACCCGCCACTACACCACCACGACTGACCCGCTGGAAGAACTCCGCCAGATCATGTTGCCGTACAAGCCCGCCGAGGTGGCGCACATCCCCGTCTTCCATGGCGGAGCCGTCGGCTACCTGGCCTACGACATGGTCCGCTTCTTCGAGCCGACTCTCCCAGCGCCGCCGAAAGACGAACTCGGCCTGCCGGACATGGTCTTCATGGTCACGGACACCGTGCTCATCTTCGACCACCGCACACGCCGCCTCATGCTCGTGGCGAACGTCCACACCGACGAGCACGCCAGCCTGGAAGCCGCCTACGACTGGGCCAAAGCGCAGATCGAGCTGTTGATCACAAAGCTCTCCCAGCCACTCGCCGTGAAGCCTTTGCAAACCTTCGCCCCGGTGAAGAACGACCAGCTCCCGCCGCCGGTCAGCAACACCACGCGCGCCGAATACGAAGGCATGGTCACGAAGATGAAGGAGTACATCGGCGCAGGCGACATCTTCCAGGGCGTGCCATCGCAGCGCTTCGAGACAAACTACACTGGCACCACCATCGACCTCTTCCGCGCGCTGCGACATGTGAATCCCTCCCCCTACATGTTCTGCATGGACCTGCCCGGCGGCTTCTCGCTCGTCGGCAGCTCGCCCGAGGTGCATGTGAAATGCCTCGATGGAAAGATCGAGATACGCCCCATCGCCGGCACGCGCTGGAGAGGCAAAACCAAGGCCGAAGACGACGCCCTCGCCGCCGAGCTGCTCGCCGATCCAAAGGAGCGCGCCGAGCACATCATGCTCGTCGATCTCGCCCGCAACGACGTCGGGCGCGTCGCCGAATATGGCACCGTAAAAGTGACCGACCTCATGATCATCGAGCGCTACAGCCACGTCATGCACATCGTCAGCAACGTCGAAGGCCAGCTCAACGCCGACAAAAACGCCTACGACGTCATGCGCGCCACCTTCCCCGCCGGAACCGTCAGCGGCAGCCCCAAAGTGCGCGCCATGGAGATCATCAACGAAGTCGAAAAGAGCAAACGCTGCGCCTATGCCGGAGCCGTGGGCTACTACGGCTTCGATGGCAATCTCGACTCCTGCATCGCCCTGCGCACCTGCGTCGTGAAGGACGGCAAAGCCTACGTCCAAGCAGGCGCGGGTGTCGTCGCCGATTCCGACCCCGCCTCCGAGTATCAGGAGACCGTCAACAAAGCCACCGGCATGTTGCGCGCCATCGAATGGGCGCGCCAGCTTGGATGATCCATGCGCCGCCTCTTCCTGCTCGTCCGCTGCGTGGCAGCCATCGCCCTGCTGGCATGGGTGCTGAAGCGCTTGAGGTGGGAGGAGATCGCGCGATTCGAATGGCAGCAGATCGATCCCGGCTGGCTGGGACTAGCCTTCTTGTTCGGCGGCATCTCCCTGCTCGGCTGGGCGGGCCGCTGGTGGTGGTTCCTGCGCGTGTATGATCTGCGCGTCCCCTTCCCCAAGTTGCTGCGCCTCAGCTTCTTCGCCGACTTCTTCAATCTCTACTTCCTCGGCCCCCTCGGTGCCGATGGCGTCCGCCTGCTGCATCTTTCGCGTGACCATCCCGACAAACGCGGCGCCATCCTCGGCTCCCTCGTGCTCGACCATGTCGGCGGCCTCTTCGGCGGTATCATTCTGTATTACCTCTTCTCACGCAGCGGCGTCTTGCCGCAGAGCGTCACTCTCGTGGCGGATCAAATCTTGCCCGTCCTCGTCATCGTCACCTTCCTCGGGCTCGGCGTCATCATGGAGCCGCCAGTGCAGCGGCTCTTCGCCCGACTCCCCGGCCTCAGCCGCCTGGCTAAATGGATGTCTCCCATGTTTGCGGGCACCTTCCGGCATCCCTGGTTATTCACCGGCTTCGCCGTCTCCACCTTGAGCACCGCTTCCGCCTTCGCCGCCTACTGGGCCGCCGCGCGGGCTGTGGGTGCGCCGGTCGAGCTTCAGCAAATGCTCGGCATCATGCCCGCCGTCGATCTCCTCGCCTCCCTGCCCGTCACCATCAGCGGCCTCGGCGTCCGGGAAAACCTCCTCATCGAGCTCCTCGGCCCCCTGCCCGGCTGCGGCCCCGTGCGTGCGCTCGCCGCCTCCCTCCTCGGCTTCGCCGCCATCGGCCTCTGGGGACTCGTCGGCGGAGTGTGGCTGCTCTTTTCCCGCCGCCAGTGACTCCATACCATCGTAGGAGCGGTCGATATCGATGACAGTCATAGGAGCCGCAGGGGGGGGGATGTTGCAGGCCAAGATCATTCGGACTTCGTCACTCTGCCTCACATCCCCGACAGCCGCTCCATCACGGCCAGGAGGGCCTTCTGCCGGTTGTCCACCCCCAGCTTCATGTAGATGTGCTCCAGGTGCGGTTCACCGTATGGATCGTCACGCTCAGGATCTGGGCGATCTCCGGGTTCGTCTTCCCCGCGCTCACCCAGTGCATCACCTCAGCTTCGCGCGCCGTCAGGCCCAGGCTGCTCAGTCGCTGGGTGGCCACCTGAATGGACTCCTCCCGCACGAGCAGAAAGTAGCGCCCAGCAAGGCATCGGCACAGCGTCACCAGCACCCGGCGATCCTCCTCCTGCAGTCTCTCCGCCACACCCCGCCGTCCTCGTCCGCCGACCCCGCCCACCTCTCCGTCATACCCCACCGTCCTCGTCCGCCGACCCCAGGGGGGTATTTTGCCGACCCCCGTCACCTCTCCAACCGACCCCAGGGGGGAACGGAGGGAATGACGAAGCCCAAGTCACGTGCGGCGAAGACTCAATCACCCATGATCCCGTGCCATTAGCCCCCTGTGCCAGCCTCCGCAGAGCATGACCCTCGCCACCACCCCATTCAAGCCCTTGATATTGGTCCATGGATTATACCATCTACTACCACCTCGTGCGCTATATTGGATTATCTATGGTATCGACCTCATTATATCGTTACTTTATCGTAGATGATGGATGATACCGCAAACAACGATTTTTCATCATGTAACGCAATATACGCTATCTAATAGCCACCAACAGGCCCTTTAGCCACTTAGCTAGCGTTACAATATCACACTCCCTCCATATCGCCCGCCTCTTCACACCGCCAACCTGACATTAACTCTACAGAAACCCCATTACCGTTATGTTTGACCCCACCCAACCCGCCACTAACAGCGCCCTCTCCAGCGCGGTGATGCGCAGCCAGCTCACCAGCCTGAAAGCCCTCATCGACGCTATCTCAGCCATCAACTCCGCCCAGATCGACGGGGTGACCACCCTGCCCGCCGGTGACCCCGCCAGCGTTACTATAGACGTTACCGGGAACACGCTCCACTTCACCTTTGGCATCCCGCAGGGGGTGGCGGGAGAGGCAGGTCCCCTCGGCCCTCCAGGCCCGCCCTTTGCAGATGCTGTGGTCGATGGTGTAACGACTCTGCCCGCCGGTGACCCAGCGGCGGTATCCGTGAGCTTCGACGGCAGCCTCGTCCACTTCACCTTCAGTATCCCGAGCGGAGCCGAAGGTGCGCAGGGGCCGCCCGGGGAGGTGACGTCCTCCGAGTTGAGCACTGCCATCTCCACGACAGCTCTGAACCCGAACTCCGTCTCCCCTCTGAGCCAGACCGCCTTGAGTTACTACGATGAAACGCAGATGCAGGCAGTGATGAACAAGCTCGATGAGCTGTTGGCGGCGCTGACCCGGGTGTGAGGTCGTCGGCAGGCCACGGGATTCTAGGATTGCCAGGATGGCGGTGACTTGGTAAATATCTGCCGTAATATGGCTAACCCAAGGACGGAGACATCCCCCACGGCCGAGTCCACGAAAGAGGGCCCCGCCGACGGACTGCCCCCTCGTCCCAAGAAGGCGCGGCCCGTCGTGTGGGAGACGCGCTACGCTGCGCTGGTGGCTTACAAGGCGAAGTACGGGCACAGCCAGGTGCCACATAAATGGCCTGAGAATATGAGTCTGGGCAGGTGGGTGAGCTTACAGCGCACGACGCAGTTTACCGGCAGGATGAAGCCCGAGCGCGAGGCCCGGCTGGAGGCGCTGGGCTTTCAATGGCAGAGAAAGGGACATGCCGAGGTGTGGGAGGAGCACCTGCAACATCTGTGTGACTACCAGCAGAAGCACGGCCACCTGGGGGTGATGAAGGCGGAGGACCGCAAGCTGTGGAACTGGATCAGCCTGCAGCGGTACCTCTACAGCGAGGGCACGCTGAAGCCGAACCGGCAGGAACGGTTGGAGGCCATCGGCTTCCAGTGGAAGGGGTATGAGGCCCTGAACATGAATCTCGTGCCCGGCCTGGAAAAGCGCTGGAACACGATGTGCGGGCTGCTGGAGAATCACATCGCCCAGGAGGGGCCGGGCTGCATCGGGGAACTGAGCCATCAGCCAGATGTCCTGGGCCAGTGGCTGTGGAACCAGCGTCGGAAAGCCCGCCGGGGGCTGCTTCCCCCGGAATGCCGCGCCCGTCTGGAGGCCGCAGGCGTGCTGGCGGACCTGGACTATCTGTATCCCTCGCCGAACTGGCAGGCGCGCTGTGCGGACCTGCAAGCATTCTTCCAGAAGCATGGGCACACCTGTGCCGAAGCGCCGATGAAGGACTATCTCCGCGGCTGGTGCCGGGAACTGCGTATGGCCCGAAAACTGGGTGAGCTGAAGCCGGAACACATCACCCTGCTCGATGCGCTGAACTTCGAGTGGGAGAACCCGGATCCACGCCATAATAGTTTCCTGCGAGCCCAGAGAGTTTGGAACCGGCAGTATGAAAAGCTGCGTAGCTTCTATGAAGAGCATGGCCACAGCGACCTGCCACATTATTACCAGGGTGAAACCAAGCTGTACCGCTGGGCCGACAAGCAGCGCACCCAGCATAAAAGGGGGCTGCTGAGCCCGGAACAGGAGGCACGGCTGGCGGAGCTGAACTTCCGCACGGGGAGGCAGCGGCCTGAGAACTACGATGCCTGGGAGGCACACTACGCTGAACTGACAGCCTACCACGAGAAGCACGGACACTCACGGGTGAGGAGTCAGGATGAGGCATTGCTGAGCTACTGGCGGTACCAGCAGTGGCACGCACGCGAGGCAGGCACTCTGAGCGCGGAGAAGATCGCCAGACTGGATGCACTGGGCTTTGTGTGGGCACCGGCCAGCTCCACTCAGACGGAGACGGGGCAGCCCCTCTCCTCCGTGGAAGAGCGGCGGTGGAACCGATATTACCGGAAGCTGCAGGCCTACTACCAGGAGCACGGCCACTGCCAGGTGCCTCTGGACGCACCGGGCCATGAGAAGCTGGTGGAGTGGGTGATCCATCAGCGCTACAAGCTGATGGAGGGCCAACTGAGCGCAGCCCGTGTGGAGTTACTGGCGGAACTGGGCTTCGAGTAGGCTCACCCAGCCACCAGCTTGCCATCCTTGATGATCAGGCGCCGGTCCCCGCGCTGGGCCAGAGTCTGGTCGTGCGTGACGACGACGAGGGTCTT